>ERZ888423.1266-NODE-1266-length-22426-cov-9.934513_pt1 | contig 22426 bp, 18 predicted proteins | sample MGYA00520523_ERZ888423 | MGnify/ENA primary metagenome ERZ888423 (study PRJEB32303, sample SAMEA104408611) | aquatic metagenome | biome: Brackish water; feature: Pelagic; material: water | place: Baltic Sea | collected 2014-06-08T10:24:00 | depth 30,27 m ...
ACCGACCATATCCAGCAGTACGTCGGCGAGCGATTGGACCTGCTGGGCGTCCCGTTCGTCGTCACGCGACGCGGCGCGATCGTGGCGGACCTGGGCGGGCCGGCCGACTCCCAAGCCAGCCGGGCGGTCGTCGTGCACACCGACACGATCGGCGCGATGATCCGCAACCTCAAGAGCAACGGCCGCCTGGAACTGAAGCCGATCGGCACCCATTCGGCACGGTTCTCCGAAGGCGCGGCCGTGCGGGTGTTCCCCGATGACCTGGAGACCGTCTACCACGGACAGGTCCTGCCGTTGAAGGCCTCCGGGCACCGCTGGAACGAGGAGGTCGACTCCCAGGGCATCTCCTGGGACCACGTCGAAGTGCGCCTTGACGAACACGTATCCAGCGTGGAGGACCTCCGCGCCCTGGGCTTGGACGTCGGCGACTTCGTCGTACCACTGGCCCATCCGCTGATCACCGACAGCGGTTTCGTACGCTCCCGGCATCTGGACGACAAAGCCGGCGTGGCGGCCACTCTCGCGGCGCTCAAGGCGCTCAAGGCGGCCGATGTGGAGCTGCCGGTGCACGCCCAACTCCTGGTGACCTGTACCGAGGAGATCGGGCATGGGGCCAGCCACGGATTGGATCCTGATGTCGCCGAGATGGTTTCGGTCGATGCCGCGATCGTTGCTCCCGGGCAACAGTCCCGGGAGACTGCGGTGACGGTGGCGATGGCCGACAGCGTCGGCCCGTTCGACTACCACCTGACCCGGCGGATGCACGCGCTGGCACGGGAGAACGACATCGAGGTTGTGCGCGATACCTTCGCCCACTACCGCTCCGATGCCGCCGCCGCGATCGAGGCCGGCGCCCATCTGCGGGTGGCGCTGCTGGGTTTCGGCGTCGATGCCAGCCACGGGCACGAGCGCACCCACATGAACAGCCTGCACGGTCTGGCCCGACTGCTGACCGTGTGGCTGCAGTCGGATCTGGTGTTCCCCCGCTGGGACGCCAATGCCGAGGGCCCGCTGCGCAGCTTTCCGTCGCTGGCGGTACAGCCGGCACAGGAAGAGGGGCCGCAGGAGGGGCCGATCGAGGTCGAGTAGCGGTGTGCCAGGGATGCGACTGGTGGCTTAGGTGCCGGTCCAGTTCGGCGCCCGCTTCTCGGCGAAGGCCACCGCACCTTCCCTGGCGTCCTTGGACCCGAACACCGGCATGATGATCTTCATCTGCTCACGCCACTGCTCCTCGGGGCTCCAGCCCCGCGACTCGGTGATGATCCGCTTGGTCGCCGCGACCGCCAGCGGCCCGTTGGCGGTGATCCGCGATGCCAGGTCGATGGCGGCCTCCAGCGCATGGCCAGGCTCGGCGAGCACATTGACCAGGCCCAGTTCGTGGGCGCGCTGGGCGGGCAACGGATCGCCGGTCAACGCCAACTCCATGGCGATCTGGTACGGAATGCGCTGCGGCAACCTGAGCAGTCCGCCGCCGGCCGCGACCAGACCGCGCTTGACCTCCGGGATTCCGAACGCGGAGTTGGTGGCCGCCACGATCAGATCGGTCGCCAGCGCCAACTCGGTCCCGCCGGCCAACGCGTAGCCCTCGACGGCGGCGATGAGCGGCTTGACCGGCGGGCGCTCGGTGAAGCCCAGCCCGCGGCCCTTGACCGCCACGTTCTCCCCACGGGCGAAGGCCTTGAGGTCCATCCCGGCGCAGAAGGTGCCGCCCGCGCCGGTGAGGATTCCCACCGAGAGACCGGGATCCTCGTCCAGGGCGTCCATCGCCGCCGCCAGGCCGTGGCTGACCGCGGCATTTGCCGCGTTCTTGGCCTCCGGCCGGTTGATGGTGATGATCAGGATCCGGTCGCGCTTCTCGGTGAGAACGGCGTCGGCGGCGCTGGCTTCGTCGGTCATCCGCCGATCGTAGCGATCCCCCTCAGGCCGGGTCGCCGACGAGCAAGCCCTCCAGCACACCGTCGGTGGTGACCAGCAGCCCCCGTCCGGGCGGCAGTTGCTGGGCGCTGGTCCGACCGAACACCTTGACCGACTGCGGGTCGTTGTCCATGAACAGCGTGGGCGCCCGCGAACCGGTCAGCTTCTGCAGGAACGGGCTCATCGCCGAGACCCCCGCCCAGTTACCCGGTAAACGGGCGGCGATGACGTGCAGTCCGATCTCGCGGCCCCGTTCGATCAGGTTCCACAACGGCGCGGTCGCGGCCTGCTTGCCGAGCACCCCGGCCGTCCGCAGCTCCTGCTCGTCGTCGATCAGCACGAAGTGGTGCGGGCCGGTCCATGACCGTCGGGCCAGCAGTTCACCCTGGGTGAGGCCGGACGGCGGCAGCCGGTCACTAACGATCCCGACGATCTCCTCCAACGCGCGGTCGATATCGTCGGGGGTGTAGGCGTAGGCCCGGACATTGCGGTCGGGGATCCGGCCGATCATGCTGGTCTTCGGGTCGATGATGGTGATCTGTGCCTGGTCGGGGGACAACCGGGCGGTGATCGCCTGTCCGATCGCCGCCAATGCGGTGGTCTTGCCGCAGCCCTGTCGGCCCACCATCAGCAGATGCGGTACCTGACGGGTCGGTAGCGCGACCGGTTTGAGGGCACTCTCGCCCAGCCCGAACGGGATGGTGAACGGATCAGCGCCCGCGTCGGCACCGGCGCCGTAGGCCGAGATGATGTCGCGCAACGCGATTCGCTCCGGCAACCGGGCCAGCGTATCCACCTTCCCGGCCCCGGTCTGGGCCGCGATCATCGCCCCGACCGCCCTGGTCGCCACCCGGGTACCGTCCGGGCCCAGAATTTCGGGAACACCGATCAGCAGTTCGTGCCCGGTCCTGGTGATCCCGAAGCCCGGCCGGTCCAGGGTCTGCCGCGCGGCCCGGCGATGTTCCATCCCGGTGCCCATCTGGGTCTCGTCGGGATTGCTCAGCCGCAACTGGATTCGGGCGTTGGCGACATTGAGCAACGCCTGCTTCTGCCCGACCAGCCAACCACTGGCGCTGGTCATGACATGCACTCCGTAGGAAAGGCCCTGGCGCGCAATGGCGATCGTGCGATCGCCCAGTCCGTTGTCCTTGTCGTAGAGGTCGCCGAAGTTGTCGATCACCAGGAAGACGTCACCAAACTTGTCCTCGGGGTCGGTTCCGCCGCCGGCCGAAGCGCCGAACCGGCGTTCGCGGAACTCCGCGATATCCATCTGGTAGCGCTTGAACGAGGCCTCCCGGGTCCGGATCAGACCTTCGACGGTCGCGATCGTCCGCGACAGTCCCTCGGCGTCAGTCAGACTCACCACGCCGGCCACGTGCGGGTAGGCCTCGACCGGATACAGCGAGGCCCCCACGCAGTAGAAGGTCACCCGTTCGGGTGCGTACATCAGCGCCCCGGTGGTGACCAGGGTCATCAGCGTGGTCGATTTTCCGCGCTGCGCGGTGGCCACCACCATGACGCTGTCCATCTCGACGTCCAGCACGTGCACCCGTTGGGTGTGTTCCTCCGGGAAGTCCTCGATTCCCGCCGGGAACACCAGGCCGGGGTTCTGGCCGTAGTCGACCCACCACGGTTTACCGCGCCAGCGCTGCACCAGGGCATCCGCGGTCTCGCCGGCCTCCAGGGGCGGCAGCCAGATCCGGTGCGGCGCCCGGGCCGGGTGCGAGACCAGCGACTCGCGGATGACGTCGAGAAGCTTCTTCCGCTTGAAACCGTCTGCGTGATAGAGGAATTCGTCCGGCACCTCCGGCTCGTCGGCCACCGAGAGTGCCTCGCTGTCCGGTGTGCTCAGCGGCTGGTACTCCCAGCTCAGGGAATGCGGCCGGGTGAAGCCGACCGAGACGGTCGGGTCGGCGCCAGCCGTCTTCTTCGGTACGACGAAAGGGGCCGACACGTAGAAGCACCGGAACTGCTCCAACTCACGGGGGCCGACCTTGAGCAGACCGTAGCCGTTCTGCTTCGAGGGCAGGTGCAGGGCGGCGTCGCTGCCGATGACATCGCGGGAGTCCTCGGCGGTCTCGGCGCGCAGGGCAACCCGGAAGGCGATATTGCTCTTGGCCTTACTCAGCGACGACAGATCCAGTCGCTGCCCGCCGAGGGTGAAGAAGACGTTGCATCCACGGCCTTCCTGCCCGATATGGATGACCAGATCGATCCAGTCCGGGTGGTGCTGGAACAGTTCGAGGTACTCGTCGATGATGACGAGCAGGATGGGCACCGGTTCGAGATCCCTTCCGGCCAGCCGCATCTCCTCGTACTCATTGGCATCCCGTGCCCCGGCCCCCTTGAAGAGGGCATAGCGCCGGGCCATCTCACCGTCGATTGCCTTGCGCATCCGGTCAGCGAGATGACGGTCGTCTTTGCCAAGGTTGGACAGCGATGCCGCGACATGCGGCAGTCCCTCAAGATCCTGGGCCGCCGACTCGAACTTCATATCGACGAAGATGACGATGAACGTCTCGGGGGAATGGGTCAGCGCGATGCCGTTGCACAGCGCCAGGAAGTACTCCGACTTCCCGGATCCCGACGTTCCGATCACCACCGAATGGAATCCGTATCCGCCGAAGTCTTTGGCGCGCATAATCACATGCTGCAGTTCGCCGCCAGGTTTGACCCCCACCGGGATCATCGCCCACCGCGGGTCTCCGCGGCCGCGGCTCGCCGCCCATAACTGCTCGAAGTCGAGGTGGCGGGGATCGCCGATCCCCAACGCCCGCAGCAAATCCCCACCCTGACCGTCGGTGCTGGCCAGCTCGGCCGCGGTCGTCGGGGACCAGCGTGCCAGCGCCCGGGCATACCGGCCGGCGGTGCTCTCGGCGAGCATATCGGCCACGGCATAGAACGCGTCGCGATGCCTCAGCCGGCCCTCCCGAAGCTCGAATCGCTCGTCGGCGCCCCCGAAGCCGACCCCCTCCCCATCCCGTAACGCCAAGCGCAGCACGGTGATCCCCGCCATCCCCTTCTGACCGGTCACCGCCTCCCACTGTTCGGGCATCCCAACGTTGTCGTCCACGATGACCCAGTGCGGTCCCAGCGCCGGACCTGCCCCGGCCACCAGCGGTGAGGGCGTCGTGGTGGGACTTGTTCCGCTCGGCGGTGCCCACGGCCCGCGGCCCTTGCGGTGCAACTCCGCATCCAGGGCCTCCTCCAGTTCGGCCGGCGAGGTGAACACCAGCCGTCGCGGCCCGCACGCGTCGAACATCGTGTCGTGTTGGTTGTGCGGTAGCCAGACCATCCACGACCACTGCTCGGGGTGCCGGGTGACGACCATCAGTTTGACGTCAGCGGGGCTGTGATGGACCGCCAGCGAGCACAGCAACGATCTGATCAGCGCGTGCAGGTCCGCCGGGTGCTCACCGACGAAGCTGAAACCCGGCCGGGAGCGCAGACTCAAGACCTTCGCGGTATCGCGGATCCTGCTCTGTTCCAGGATGAAATCCCGCAACGCCCGGCCGGTCACCGGTTCGAGTTCCTCACCGACCGGTACCTCCGGCCACTGCAGGGATACCGCCGAGTCCGCGGTCGACTGCACACCGATGCCGAGGCGGACGTCGAGGAAATCGGGGTCCGCCGGGCGGCGTTCCCACATCCGCCGGCCACCGATGACGGTGTCCAGCCGTTGCGGATCGCCGTGGACGAACAGTTGGCTGCGTCGCTGCTGCTGGGCGGCGCGCTGGATCTCGTCGCGGTCCTCGTCGAGTTGGCGCAGATAGCCTCGGCGCTGCTTCTCCTGTTCGCCCCAGCTGATCCGGCGACCGCGGCCGAACCGGCCGCTGAACATCAGGGCGGCGAACCCGACCATGCCGATCAGCGGGAAGAAGCCGGACTGCAGCGACCGCACCCCGGAGGTGTACATCACCAGCAGGGTCCCGAGGATCCCCACCAGCAGCGCCGGGGCGGCGATCATCAGCAGGATGTTGCGGGGCTCGCGTTCCGGCAGCGCCAGTGGCGGTGCCACCGTGACCCGCACCGGCGGCACCGTCGGCGCTGCCGTCCGTGGTCCGCGGACGAAACCCCTTTTGGACACCGCTACCCTCCCGCTTCCCCGGCACCCGCGAGCGCGGCCGCCGGACCGGCCGGGCTGATGGCGTCGCGGGCCAGCAGGGCATTCGCCCGGCTGATGGCCGGGCCCGCCGCGAACGTGCGGATGATCGGCCAGGGCGCCTGTACGGCCCGGTTCGGGTCGATTCCCAGGGCCTGCAGCGTGTTCCGGTCCCCGTCGATTCCGAACCGGACACCCTGCGGCGACACCCAGTAGAGGCTCTCCCTGGTGTCCGAGGCGATCGCGGCACTGGTCGTCGCGACGAAGTTGGCCGCGCCCGGCAGCATCAGGGTCTGCTGGGCTTCGACAGAATCTGGGTCGCGGACATCACGCACCAACGTGACCAGTCGGGAGTCCAGGTGCTGCGGGGTGGGCAGGCCCCGCCCGCTGAACACCGAGATGGTGGCCTGGCGGTCGGTGGAGAACTTGGTCCAGGCCACACAGCTGACCGGATTGGCCGCGGTGTCGATGAAGTCCAGCTTCCCGGTGGGGTAGGAGCCGACGCTGAGCACCTCGACCTCGGGGAGGTCGACGAGGGTGTCCGGAGAGACCAGTTGGGGCGCCGTGGCGCCGCGGCTGTCGGCAGTGCGCAGCAGGTCGGCGACGAAGGCGGTGACCTGCTGGACGCCGTTGGCCAGCAGGACATAGAAGCCGCTGATGTCGCCGTTGGCGTCGCGGGTCTGCAGAACCCGCCCGACTACCGACCCGGGCAGCAGCCGAGATGGGGTGCCGGCCGCCGGGATGCTCGGCACCACCAGGGGTCCGGCGGCCGGCACGGCATCGAAGAGGGCATTGGACATCTCGACCGGGCGGGTCAGACCGGGGTCCAGACCGAGGGTGAACGTCACCGCCCGGTCGGCCGGGTCGATACGGCTGCGGTGGCCGTTCCAGATCAGGTAGCTGACCCCGCGGTGGGTGGCCAGCACCGCCTGGTCCGGTGTCATCGGGTTCGCACGGCCGCCGCCGGACACCTCGCCGGCAATGGCGGTCACCGTCACCGCCGCGCCGCTGCCGCGCGCCGGGGCGGTGTCGCAGACCGTCCAGGCCGAGACCGGATTGGCCGAGATGGCCAGATCGTCGGGGACACCCGGGATGCCGAGCATCGGGCCGGTGGGGTACTTGTCGATCTCCGGGGATTTCACCCAGGCCGGCGCGGAGGCGGCACCGGTGGCCAGCCGGGCCGAGGTGAGGTTGAGCGCCGGATGCAACCGGCCGTCGATGTTGGCGTACAGCGCGCCGGTGTCCCGGTTGCCGACGATCGCGGACCGTCCGGCCAGCCCGGCCGGTTTCATCACGTTGAGCAGCGCCATCCAGCCGCACCCGAGCAGCACGAACACCAGCGACAGCGCCAGTGCGGCATGTTGTTTGCGGTCGTCGTGGCGCATCCGCACCGAGAACCGGGTGAGCGCGGCCCGCAGCCTCCGGTTGTAGAAGAGGTGACCGGAGTTCTGGTCGCGGTTGGACAGGTTCAGCGGCACGGCGGCCGCCCGGGCCTCATCGGAACTCCCCGCCGTAGCGGGTCTGATAATCGTCTTCGACCTCGTCGCGCAATGCCGCGAAGGCGAGGTTGAGCCGCTCGGCCAGTTCGACATGGGTGTAGCCGGCAGTGACGTCGGGATGCAGTGTCAAGCCGACGAGTTTGCCATCGGAGTTGGCGACGGCCTGGATATCACCCATGTCGACGCTGTAGGTGACGGTTTCCGCCTCGGCGACAAGGGCCTCCCAGCGTTGCGCCGCCTCGTCCAGATCCCGCAGCACGGCATCAACAAGGTCGCGGTCGCTAACCCACTCACCCCCAGGGCTCCCCACCATCGGCACAGTATGTCGATGCCACTGAACTCGGTCAATTCAGCCTCAGTCGGACTTTGCGTTGTCACATAAGGATCCTTACAGCAATGTCGCGAATTCCGATGTCGCCGGCCACTCGGAGGCTCAGATAGCGACCGGTCGGTCACGCGGAAGGTCGTCCGGTTGCCGCGGGTGGCGGCACCGCATGGCGGCGGGATCTACAGCCGGTGTGTTTGCCGGTGACAGGGATGGCCGGGCCGCATAGGGTCGGTGGGTGCGATTCGCCTTCAAGACCTCACCGCAGAACACCACCTGGGCCGACATGCTCGCGGTGTGGCGGGCTGCCGACGAGATCGACGTCTTCGAATCGGGGTGGACCTTCGACCACTTCTACCCGATCTTCTCCGATCCGGCCGGGCCGTGCCTGGAGGGCTGGACCACCCTGAGCGCACTGGCGCAGGCCACCACCCGGCTGAGACTGGGGGTGCTGGTCACCGGTATCCACTACCGCCACCCGGCGGTGCTGGCCAATATGGCCGCCGCGGTGGACATCATCTCCGGCGGACGGCTGGAACTCGGCATCGGCGCCGGGTGGAACGAGGAGGAGTCCGGGGCCTACGGCATCGAATTGGGCACGCTCACTGAGCGTTTCGACCGGTTCGAGGAAGCGTGCGAGGTTCTGATCGGTCTGCTCAGCAAGGACAGCACCGATTTCGACGGAACGTTCTACCAACTCAAGGCCGCCCGCAACGAACCCAAGGGACCGCAACGTCCGCATCCGCCGATCTGTATCGGCGGTAACGGCGAGAAGCGGACCCTGCGCATCGCCGCCCGGTACGCCGATCACTGGAATTTCGTCGGCGGCACCCCGCAGGAGTTCGCCCGCAAGCGTGACGTCCTCAAAGCGCATTGCGCGGACGTCGGGCGCAATCCGAAGGAGATCATGCTTTCGGCCCACATCCGGCTGACCCCGGAACGGGGCCACCGCGGCGTCCTTGAGGACGCGATCGCACTGGGCGCCGAGGGCCTGGACCTCGCGATCGTCTATCTGCCGCTGCCGCATGACCCCGCGGTGCTGGAACCGCTGGCCGAGGCCATCCGCGACTCGGGGTTGTGGCGGCCTGGAAGTTAGACGGCTAGCCCGTAGCGCATCAGTTCGTCGGAGGTGACCAGGCGTTCCTGCTCGGCCGGGAACTCCCGGCTCTTGACCGGGTGGCGCAGCAGCGACCAGGCCATCCGTCCGGCGCGGGATAACGCTTGCGGGTTGGGGATCGGGATCGGGATCGGGTTGAGGAACACGAGATCTCTCCAGTGGTCGACATCATTGACAACCGGGAACACCTTAACCGCAGCGCCCCACGCCAGCAATTAGACCTGCATCACACCCCGAAGGCCGGGAGGCGCGCCGTTGCTGGTCGCATGTTTCTAATGTTACAAAAGTGACTAGCGTTGCGGAGCGGCGCTAGGGGCGATCGGCGCCGGCAAAGCCGTATGGCCCATCAGAAAGCGGTCGACGCCGGCCGCGGCAGCCCGTCCCTCGGCGATTGCCCACACGATCAGCGACTGTCCCCGGCCCATATCGCCGGCGACGAACACCCCGGGCACCGAGGTCTCGAAGTCGGCATTGCGGACCACGTTGCCGCGGTCGGTGAGCTTCACACCCAGGTCGGTCAGCAGGCCCGGCTTCTCCGGCCCGACGAAGCCCATAGCCAGCAGCACCAGGTCGGCCTCGAGTTCGAAGTCGCTGCCCTCGACCTTCTCGAACCGGCCGCCGGACATCACCACTTCGTGCGCGCGCAGGCCGGTGACCTTGCCGTCACTGCCCAGGAACCGCTCGGTGTTGACCGAGAACACCCGCTCGCCACCCTCCTCGTGCGCCGAGGACACCCGGTACATCAGCGGGTAGGTCGGCCACGGGGTGGAATCGGCACGCTCCTCCGGTGGGCGCGGCATGATCTCGAACTGGTGCACGGTGACCGCGCCCTGGCGGTGCGCGGTGCCCAGGCAGTCCGCCCCGGTATCGCCGCCACCGATGATGATGACCCGCTTGCCCTCGGCCGTGATCGGGGTGTCCTCGAGATCGCCGACCGCGACCTTGTTCGCCCATGGCAGGTATTCCATCGCCTGGTGGATACCGGCGAACTGGCGTCCGGGCACCGGCAGATCGCGCCAGTCGGTCGCCCCACCGGCCAGCACCACCGCGTCGAAACGTTCCCGCAGTTCGTCGGTGGTGATGTCGACGCCGACGTTGACCCCGGCCTCGAACTTGGTGCCCTCGGCCTCCATCTGCTCCAGACGGCGGTCGATGTGGCGCTTCTCCATCTTGAACTCGGGGATGCCGTAGCGCAGCAGGCCACCGATCCGGTCGGCCCGTTCGAACACGGTGACGTCGTGACCGGCCCGGGTCAACTGCTGGGCGGCGGCAAGTCCGGCTGGACCGGAGCCGACGACGGCGACCGTCTTGCCGGTGACCAGGTGCGGGCGGTTGGGTTGCACCCAGCCCTCGTCGAAGGCGTTGTCGATGATCTCGACCTCGACCTGCTTGATGGTCACCGGATCGGAGTTGATACCCAGCACGCAGGACGCCTCACACGGCGCCGGGCACAGCCGGCCGGTGAACTCCGGGAAGTTGTTGGTCGCGTGCAGCCGCTCGATGGCCTCCCGCCAGCGGTCCCGGTGGACCAGGTCGTTCCACTCCGGGATTAGGTTGCCCAGCGGGCAGCCGTTGTGGCAGAACGGAATTCCACAGTCCATACAGCGGGCCGCCTGCTGCTGCAACGCCTCGTGGTCGAAGTCCTCGTAGACCTCGTTCCAGTCGCGCAGGCGCAGCGGAACCGGCCGGCGCTTCGGGGTCTCCCGGCGGGTGTACTTGAGGAAACCGCTCGGATCAGCCACGGGACGCCGCCATGATCGCCTCATCCACATCGGCGCCGGCCCGTTCGGCCTCGGCAATGGCCGCCAGCACGCGGCGGTAGTCCCGCGGCATCACCTTCACGAAATCCCCTGCCTTTCGTGGCCAGTCGGCCAGGATCGCCCGGGCCACGGCCGAATCGGTGGCATCGCAGTGCGCGCCCAGCATGCCGCGCAGCCATTCGACATCGTCGTCGTCGAGTTCTTCGAGGTCCACCATCTCAGCGTTGAGGTTGGCGGGCAACTGCTCCTGCGGATCGTAGAGATAGGCGATCCCGCCGGACATTCCCGCAGCGAAGTTACGCCCCGTCGCTCCGAGGATCACCACCTTGCCGCCGGTCATGTACTCGCAGCCGTGGTCTCCGACACCCTCGACCACTGCGTAGGCACCGGAATTGCGCACCGCGAACCGCTCCCCCACGGTGCCCCGGATGAAGGCCTCACCACTGGTCGCGCCGAACAGGATCACGTTGCCGCCGATGATGTTGTCCTCGGCCACATAACCCGCGGGGGCGTCGTCGGAGGGCCGCAGCACGATGCGACCACCCGAAAGACCCTTGCCCACATAGTCGTTGGCGTCACCGTAGACCCGCAGCGTGATACCCCGCGGCAGGAAGGCGCCGAAGCTGTTGCCGGCCGATCCGGTGAAGGTGATGTCGATGGTGCCGTCGGGCAGGCCGTCGCCGCCGTGAGCCTTGGTCACCTCATGGCCCAGCATGGTGCCGACCGTGCGGTTGGTGTTGGAGATCTTCATCGAGAACCGCACCGGGGTACCGGAATCGAGCGCCTCCCGGGACCTGGCGATCAACTGCTGGTCCAGCGCCTTATCCAGGCCGTGATCCTGACGGGCACTGCAGTACAGGTCCTGGTTCATGAACGCGGACTCCGCCTCGTGCAGAACCGGGTTCAGATCCAGCTTGCGGGCCTTCCAGTGCGCCACCGCCCGGGTGGTGTCGAGCGCATCGACGTGGCCGACCATCTCGTTGATGGTGCGGAAGCCCAGCGCGGCCATCAACTCGCGGACCTCTTCGGCGATGAACATGAAGAAGTTCTCGACGAATTCCGGCTTCCCGGTGAACTTCTGGCGCAGCACCGGATTCTGGGTGGCCACCCCCACCGGACAGGTGTCGAGATGGCAGACCCGCATCATGATGCAGCCCGACACCACCAGCGGAGCGGTCGCGAAGCCGAACTCCTCGGCGCCCAGCAACGTAGCGATCACCACATCGCGGCCGGTCTTGAGCTGGCCGTCGACCTGAACGACGATCCGGTCCCGCAGGCCGTTGAGCAGCAGGGTCTGCTGGGTCTCGGCCAGGCCCAGCTCCCACGGTGCGCCGGCGTGCTTCATCGACGTCAGCGGGGTGGCGCCGGTGCCACCGTCGTGCCCGGAGATCAGCACCACGTCGGCGTGCGCCTTGGACACCCCGGCCGCGACGGTCCCCACCCCGTTCTCGCTGACCAGTTTCACGTGAATCCGAGCATCCGGGTTGGCGTTCTTGAGGTCGTAGATCAGCTGCGCCAGATCCTCGATCGAGTAGATGTCGTGGTGCGGCGGCGGGGAGATCAGCCCCACCCCCGGTGTGGAATGCCGCACCTCAGCGACCCACGGATACACCTTGTGGCCCGGAAGCTGACCGCCCTCACCGGGTTTGGCGCCCTGGGCCATCTTGATCTGGATATCGGTGCAGTTGGTCAGGTAATGGCTGGTGACGCCGAACCTGCCGGATGCCACCTGCTTGATGGCGCTGCGCCGCCAGTCGCCGTTGGGATCGTGTTCGAATCGGCTGACCGCTTCGCCGCCCTCGCCCGAGTTCGACCGCGCGCCAAGGCGGTTCATCGCGATCGCCAGGGTCTCGTGGGCCTCGGCCGAGATCGAGCCGTAGCTCATCGCGCCGGTGGAGAACCTCTTGACGATCTCGGCGGCCGGTTCGACCTCCTCGATCGGCACCGGCGGGCGCAGACCGTCCTTGAACTTCAGCAGGCCTCGCAACGAGGCCATCTGCTCACTCTGGTTGTCGACCAGCGCGGTGTACTCCTTGAAGATCGAGTACTGCCCGGTACGAGTGGAATGTTGGAGTTTAAAAACCGTGTCGGGGTTGAACAGGTGGTATTCGCCCTCGCGGCGCCACTGGTACTCCCCGCCGACCTCCAGTTCGCGGTGCGCGCGTTCGTCCGGGCGGTCCAGGTAGGCCAATTGGTGCCGGGCCGCGACATCGGCGGCGATATCGTCGAGGTCGATCCCGCCGACCGCGCAGTGCAGGCCGGTGAAGTACTCGTCGAGCACGGCCTGCGAGATGCCGATGGCCTGGAAAAGCTGCGCGCCGGTGTAGGAGGCCACCGTGGAGATGCCCATCTTCGACATCACCTTCAGCACGCCCTTGCCGGCAGCCTTGATGTAGTTGTTCAGCGCGGTGTCCCGGTTCAGATCGCCGAGCACACCGCGGTCGACCATGTCGCTGATCGACTCGAAGGCCATATAGGGATTGATCGCCCCGGCGCCGAAGCCGATGAGCATGGCCATGTGGTGCACCTCGCGGGCGTCACCGGACTCCACCACGAGGCCGACCTGGGTTCGGGTGCGATCCCGGACCAGGTGGTGGTGGACGGCAGCGACCGACAGCAGTGACGGGATGGGCGCCATGGTCGCGCTGGATTCCCGGTCCGAGAGGATCAGGATCCGGGCGCCGCCGGCGATGGCCACCGACGCCGCCGCACGGATGTCATCGATGGCACGGCGCAGACCCCGGCCACCCTTGGCCACCGGGTACAGGCAGGGGATGACCGCGGCACGCATACCGTGCTGGTTGCCGTTGACCTCGTCGTCGGGGTCGAGGTTGACCAGCTTGGCCAGTTCGTGGTTCCGCAGGATCGGATGCGGCAGCAGGATCTGGTGGCACGACTCCGCCGTGGGATTGAGCAGGTCGCGCTCCGGACCGAGGGTGGCCGAGATGCTGGTGACCACCTCTTCGCGGATGGCATCCAGCGGCGGGTTGGTCACCTGCGCGAACAACTGCTGGAAGTAGTCGAACAGCATCCGCGGGCGGGTCGACAGCACCGCGATCGGGGTGTCGGTACCCATTGAGCCGAGGGCCTCGGCGCCGGTGCGCGCCATCGGCGCGACCAGCAGGTTGAGCTCCTCGTAGGTGAACCCGAAAGCCTGCTGGCGCAACACCACCCGGTGGTGCGGCATCCGGCTGTAGGGACCCTGCGGAAGATCGTCGAGGTGGACCTGCTCAGCCTCCAGCCACCGGGCGTAGGGACGTTCTGCGGCCAGTTCGGCCTTGATCTCCTCATCGTCGACGATCCGGCCCCGGGCGGTGTCGACCAGGAACATCCGGCCGGGCTGCAGGCGCATCCGCTTGACGACGCGGGCCGGGTCGATGTCGAGCACACCCGCTTCAGAAGCCATCACCACCAGGCCGTCGTCGGTGACCCAGATCCGGGAGGGCCGCAGGCCGTTGCGGTCGAGCACCGCACCCACCACGGTGCCGTCGGAGAAGCACACCGAGGCCGGTCCGTCCCACGGCTCCATCAGCGCGGCGTGGTAGGCGTAGAACGCGCGGCGGGCCGGGTCCATCGACTCGTTACGTTCCCAGGCCTCGGGAATCATCATCAGCACCGCGTGCGGCAGGCTGCGCCCGCCCAGGTGCAGCAGTTCGAGCACCTCATCGAAGCGGGCGCTGTCGGAGGCGCCGGGGGTGCAGACCGGGAAGACCTTCTCGACGTTGGGGCCGAAGACGTCGGTGTCGATCAACGCCTCGCGGGCCCGCATCCAGTTCTCGTTACCGGTGACGGTGTTGATCTCGCCGTTGTGGGCGATGCGCCGGAACGGGTGCGCCAGCGGCCAGGACGGGAAGGTGTTGGTGGAGAACCGCGAGTGCACGATGCCCAGCGCGCTTTCCATCCGCTGGTCCTGCAGATCGAGGTAGAAAGCCTTCAGCTGGGGTGTGGTCAACATCCCCTTGTAGACCATGGTCTTGCCGGAAAGGCTTGGGAAGTAGACGGTTTCGCGGCCGGGCCCGTCCTGTCCGGGACCCTTGGTACCCAGTTCGTGCTCGGCGCGCTTGCGGATCACATAGGCCTTGCGCTCCAGCTCCATACCGGAAGCGCTCAGGTCCTTCCCGTCGCTTCGCTCGCCCCAGCCGATGAAGACCTGGCGGAAGGTCGGCATCGCGTCGCGGGACAGGGCCCCCAGCGAGGAGTCGTCGATGGGTACCTCGCGCCAGCCGAGCACGGCCAGCCCCTCGGCCTCGGCGATCTTCTCCACGGCCTCGCAGGCGGCGGCCGCGTCCCGGGAGGACTGCGGAAGGAACGCGATGCCAGTGGCGTAAGTGCCCTCGGCGGGCAGCTCGAAGTCGCCCTGTTCTTTGCAGACCGCACGCAGGAAGGCGTCCGGGACCTGCAGCATGATGCCCGCACCATCGCCACTGTTGGGTTCGGCACCGGCCGCACCGCGGTGTTCGAGGTTGACCAGGGCGGTGATCGCCTTGTCGACGATGTCGCGGCTGCGCCGGCCGTGCATGTCCACGACCATGGCGACGCCGCAGGCGTCGTGTTCGTACGCGGGGTTGTAGAGCCCGACCCTACTGGGCATACGCACCTGACCCTTCACATGTCGCGCGGCGGCTCGTAGACGGCACCGCGGCCCGTCGGGTTCCTCCGTGCGTCAGCGAACGGCGACCCTATCTCTGGTGTCAACAGGTAGGTGAAACGATATGTTCGCAGCGGCCGACATGCCAACTTAGGCGATCCTAAAAATCCTGTGACTGGGCGGTACGGGTCCGGGTCGGCAATCAGGTTGGGCAATCTCGTGCGGTCCCCGCGCGCCGATGGGACACTTTCCGGCGAATTGTCCATTTTCGGGTGAAGGGGTTCCCCTGTGACTGCTCCAACTATGACGCACCGCCTGGCGGCGGAGTTCATCGGCACGTTCTGGCTGGTACTGGGCGGCTGCGGGGCCGCGGTGTTCGCGGCCAACCCGGCCGGCGACAACTCCGTGGGCATCGGCTACCTCGGCGTCTCGCTGGCCTTCGGCCTGACCGTGCTGACCGGGGTGTACGCGTTCGGCACCATCTCCGGCGGGCACTTCAACCCGGCGGTGACCCTGGGTGCGGCCATTGCCAAGCGGGTCGAATGGGCCGCGGTGATCCAGTACTGGGTAGCCCAGGTCCTCGGCGGTCTGCTGGCCGGGCTGACCATCCTGGTGATCGCCCAGGGCCGGCCCAAGTTCAACGCCAGCGGCAACATGGCCGCCAACGGCTACGGGGCGAACTCCCCGCACGGCTACTCGATGATGGCCGTGCTCATCGCCGAGGTGCTGCTGACCTTCATTTTCCTGCTGGTGATCCTGGGCTCGACCGACGACCGGGCGCCCAAGGGTTTCGCCGGTATCTCGATCGGTCTGACGCTGACCCTGATCCACCTGATCTCCATCCCGATCTCCAACACCTCGGTGAACCCGGCCCGCTCCACCGGCGTCGCGTTCTTCAACGGCGCCGGGGCACCGGGTCAGCTGTGGTTGTTCTGGCTCGCCCCACTGGCGGGTGCGGCGCTGGCCGGGGCGCTGTATCCGGTGCTGTTCGGCCGTGGCGAAGAACTGGCCGACCGGCCGGTGCGCGACGCCGCGCTGGAGGGCTGAGCGCGACGCCGCGCTGGAGGGCTGAGCGCGACGCCGCGCTGGAGGGCTGAGCGCGACGCCGCGCTGGAGAGCTAGCTAGAGACTGCTGATGTCCTGCACCGCCAACCGGGGGCCGCGGCGCGGCAGGTGGGCCAGCCGGCTGACCTCCAGGAGTCGCACCACCCGGTAGCGGTGCGGGCGCATCGGTTCGAGCAGACCGACCATCGCGGGGTCGTCGATCGGATGACCCAGCAGGGTCCAGCCGATCATCGCGGCCAGGTGGTAGTCGCCGACCGACAGCGCGTCAGCGTCGCCGAAGGCGCGCTGGGCGGTTTCCGCGGCGGTCCACACCCCCACCCCGGGCAGCGAGGTGAGCGCCTCGCGGGCCTGCGCGGGCGGTCGGCCGCTCAGCCGTTCCAGGGACTCCCCACGCACGGCGCAGCCCACGAGGGTGCGGGCCCGGCCGGGGTCGACGTTGGCGCGGTGGAACTCCCAGGACGGGATGGCCCGCCACACCTCGGCCGGCGGCGGCACCCGCATGGTGGCGGGTGCCGGCCCGGGGGCCGGGGTGCCGAACCTGGTGACCAGCAGCCGCCAGGACCGGAACGAGGCGACTCCCTGCACCCGTTGTTCGAGCACGGCGGGAATGAGCGCCTCCAGGACCCGGCCGGTACGGCCGATCCGCAGATACGGCGCTTTGGCTTTCGCGGCGGCGACGACGGGGTGCTCGGGTGCGAAACCGGCTGCCTCGTCGTCGGCGCCGAGCAGGGTGGGCAGGTTCTCGGCGAACTCCTCGGCGCCCTGCCCCCAGGCCTGACATCCGATGGTGTCGGCCGCGAGCCGGTGGATCCGGGCGGTGACCGGTCCGCTGCGTTGCAGGCTGGTCCGCCAGATGGCGCCGTGCTCGTCGATCTGGAAGCAGGGGTCACCGGGCCCGCGGCGCTGCGGCGCCAGGGTGTGCCCGGGGCTGGCCGGGCCGGGGAAGCGCAGGGTGCGCTCGATCATCGCCGAAACCTACGGCCGTCTGGTGATCAGGTCGGCGAGACGGGCGACCGGCGAGGTGGCGGCCCGCCCGCCGGCCTCGTGCCGGTCGGCAATCTTGTAGGCGGTGTAGAGGCCGCGCACACCCAGCCAGCGCAACGGTTCGGGTTCCCAGGCTTTCGAGCGGTGCTCCACCCACGGCAGGGCGGTGAGCGCGGTGGACCGTTTCAGCACCAGGTCAGCCAACGTGCGCCCGGCCAGGTTGGCGGCGGTGACACCGTGGCCGACGTAGCCGCCGGCTTCGCCGATCCCGGTGACCGGATCGAACCGAACCGTCCCCGTCCAGTCCCGCGGCACTGCCAGCACCCCGCACCAGCCGTGCGCGATCGGCACACCGCGGGTCTGCGGCAGCACGGTGCGCAGCACCCCGGTCAGGTAGTCGATGGTGTCCTGGCCGACGGCGCCGTCGCGGTCGATCCCGGAGGCGTAGCGGTAGGGCACCGCCCGCCCACCGAGGGCGATCCGGCCGTCGGCGGTGCGCTGGGCGTAGAAGAAGCCGTGCGCGAGATCGCCCAGCGTCTCCCGTCCCACCCAGCCGATGTTGTCCCAAACACCTTGCGGCAGTCGCTCGGTGGCGATCATGGCGCTGTTCATCGGCAGCCAGCGTCGCCGCAGTCCCGGCATCCGGGCGGTGAACCCTTCGGTGGCGCGCAGAATCACCGGTGCCCTCAGCACACCGTGGGGGGTCTCGGCCCGGCCGGGGGCGATCGCGGTGACCGGGCTCTGCTCGTAGATGGTGACGCCGAGGCGTTCGACGACCTCGGCCAGACCGCGGACCAGTTTCGCCGGTTGGATTCGGGCGCAGTGCGGGTTGAAGGCACCGAGCACCACCGAGTCGACGGCGACCCGGTCGGCGGCCTCGGCGGCGCTGAGCAGTTCGATACCGTCGACACCCCAGCGACGATCCTCCTCGACCTCGGCGCGAAGTCGCTTGGCCTGAGCCGGATTTCGGGCCACCTCCAGGTTGCCGCCCTTGACGATGTCGGCGTCGATACCGTCCCGGGCGGCGACGTCGATCACCTCATCGACGGCGGCGTCGAGCATCCGCTGCCAGGCGATCACGCCGTCCCGGCCGTGCTGTTCGGCCAGCAGTTCGCGGTGCCCGGGGGGCAGTCCGGACAGCCACCCGCCGTTGCGCCCGGAGGCGCCGAACCCGGCGAATCGGGCCTCGACCACGGTGATCCGCAGGCCAGGGTCGGCCCGTTTGAGGTAGTAGGCCGTCCACAGCCCGGTGTAGCCGGCGCCGACGATGCAGACGTCGGCGTCACGGTCACCGGGCAGCGAGGGGCGTGGGGTGGGAAGGGTCTCGAACCAGTGCGAGACCGCGCCGCTGACCGGGGCCATCCCCGTACCGTACCCATGCCCAGGCCATGCCCGAAGTGGTTGCCGGGCCGTCTGAGCGGTACACACGTGTGCCCACCTGAGCGCGACAACGAACGGCTTTATCCGACTTTCGGTAGGATAACCTGTATGGCCAAACAGAAGATTTCAGTCACCGTGGATGCCACCGTCCTGGCGGCGGCCGACGCTGATGCCAAGGCCGCCGGACTCAACCGATCCGAGATGATCGAAAAGGCTTTGCGCAATGAGCACCTGCGCAGCGCACTGCACGACTACACGAGCCGCGCCATTCCGGCGCTTAACATCAACGAGTACGCGCAGCGCGTGTACGAGGCCAACCGGTCGACCGGCCTGTGATCGTTTCCGGCGACGTTGTCCCGCACCGCGACACCGACACTGAGTTTTACGTCGCCATCCTGTCGAACGAAACCCACATTCGGGCCAACACCGGACGGGTGATCACCTGCCCGTTCATTCCCGGCGCGCTGCCGGCGGGCGCCATGGCACTTGTTGTCGCGGTGGCTCAACCGAAGGGTGTGTTGCTGCCCGAACTGGTGCAGTGGTTGCCGTCATCGGCCCTGGGAGACGCGATCGGAAATATCGGACCTGCGGCGCTTCACGATGCCACATCGGCGGTGGGCTCACTGCTCGGGCAGCCCTGACCGGATGGTTCCGCAGCTAAGCTACAAACGTGTCTACATCTACGACGACAATCCGAGTAGCCGTGCAGACCCGTGACCTCCTCGCGGCCCAGGCGCGTCAACGGGGAATCTCCCTCGCAGCCCTGCTGGCGGAGTTGGCCGCGGTGGCCGAGCGCGACGCGATGTTCCATGCCGAACTCGAGGCCGAACGCCGCGAGGCGGCCGCCGCCGTCCGCGACGAAGAACAGGACTGGGAGACCACGGCCGAGGACGGCATTGGCTGAGCCTCGCCGAGGTGAGCTGTGGCTGGTCAGCCTCGGCGCTTCCCGACCCGGCAAACCGGGCAAACACCGCCCCGCCGTGGTGATATCCGCTGACGGGTTGCTCAGCGGTGCCGACGATGAACTCGTCGTGATCGTGCCGGTATCCAGTTCGCGCTCCGGAACCCCGCTTCGGCCGGCGATCGCGCCGGCCGAGGGTGTCGATGTTGACAGCGTCGCGATCTGTCGCGGCATCCGCGCAGTCGCGCGTACCCGACTCGTGGAACGGCTGGGCACCGTGGAAACGACAACCATGCGAAGGATCGAGCGTTCGGTGGCGCTGATCCTCGGCATCCGGATGGCTGAATGATGCGGCACCGAGATTAATCTCAGGGCCGCCGATAGGCGTGGGCGCGATGCTCCACCCGGCCGATGTAGAGAATCCGATTGTCCTCATGCAGATGGAAGATCACCGCGGCAGCGACCTTGTGCGGTAGGCGGTCGATAGCCCGATCGGCTGACGGCGATAACGGAACAGTCCAGTCGGCGCCGCGGCTCACCTCAGGCCGTAACGACCGCGCAACTCGTCACCGCTGACGGTGTTGCCGAGCGCAAAGTCCCGGTCAGCCTGGGCGAGTTCAGCCACTACCCGGGGGGCCCGCTTGGCCGCCCGCAGGTCCACCCACCAGCGCGCGGCCGCCTGGATGGACTCGGCCACCGGCGCGGGCTGCCAACCCAATTCGCGCCGCGCCTTGGCGCAGTCGACCGGCGCCTCGGCGCGCATGAGCCGCAGCGCGTTGAGGGTGAGCCGTTCGTCGGTGCCGCGCAGTCGCGATTTCAGCGTGCCGAGGCCGGCCAACGCCCAGGACGCCGGCAGCGGGAGGGTCTTCGTCGGCGCGGGCACCCCGGCGGCGTCGGCGGCGATGCGCACCACGTCGGCGTTGCTGATCATCGTCTCCGAGATCAGGTAGCGCTGCCCGGGGCGGCCGTGTTCGGCGGCCAGGATCATCGCGGTGGCCGCGTCGTCGACTCCGACCGCCTCGAGATCGATACCGCCGAGGACGAACGGCAGCTTGCCGAACGCCGCCCCGGCGATGATCGCGCCGTGCGGGGTGCGGCCCCAGTCCCCCGGCCCGTAGGTGGTGGACACGCACATCGCTACCGCGGGCAGGTCCCCGGCGCGGGCACGGGCCAGCACCATCCGTTCGGCCTGCACCCGGGAGCGCACGTAGTCGGTGAGGCCGCGTTCGTCGGTGATCTCGTCGGCCTCGGTGGCGACGTGTCCGCGGCGGCGGTTCACGGTCGCGTAGCTGCTGGTGAACACGAAGCGCCGCAACGGGTTTGCGCGGTGCACCGCGATCGCCACGTCGAGCACATTGCGGGTTCCCTCGACATTGGTGCGATACAGCGGGGCGGGGTCGGAAAGCCAACCCCGGGTGTCCACCACGCAGTAGTAGACGTCGTCGCATCCGGTCATCGCCGCGGCCAGGGCGTCGTTGTCCCAGATGTCGCCGACAACGCGGTCGGTGTCCAGGTCGTCGATGCCGATGGTGTTGGCGCCCTCGCGGACCATCACCCGCACCCGGTGGCCGGCCTCGACGAGTTGGCGGGTGACGTGGCTGCCGAGGAACCCGTTGGCGCCGATGACGAGTTTCACCGGCTGGCCCCCTGGGCGCGCATCCAGGCGGCGGCCGCGTCGTCGAGGGTGCCGAGTTCGGCGGCCTTGCGGCACCACCTCATGCCGGCTTTGAGGAACCGCAACGGGTTATAGATGTCCTCCTGCCGACTCCACAACCCGTCGCCGGCGTAGGTGATGATCGAGATGTTGGTGGCGCTGATGATGGTGCCGTCACCCGGGTCGCGCATCGGGTTGTCCAGTTCACAGATCACCCGGCCGGTGTCCTCGTCGATCACGTGCCACAGCGACGGGAACGCCGTCATATGACTGCCCGGAAACGTCGTCATGGTGCGGTAGATCCAGTCCCGCACCTGCTCGCGGCCTTTCATGGTGCCCAGAGCGTGCTCGATGTAGTCGACGTCGCCGGTGTAGTGGGCCACCCAGCCGTCCCAGTCGTGGGTGCGAGCCGCGGCGTCGACCTCGGCTTCGAACCGGGCGAAGGCCTCGGCGAGTTCGGCGCGGGAGAAACGCGATGCCGTCACAGCACAAACTAGAACACGTTCTAGGCAGCCTTGTCGAGGTTGCCCTCGCGCTTATCGCCGGCGGTAGGCATCCGCGCGGCTGAACACTCCCAGAACCTCGACCCGATGGCGCTCCTCGTCGATGCGGTAGATGACCCGGTAGGTCCCCCGGCGGGCGCTGTCACGGTCGCCCAGCGGCGCCCGCAACTGTTTGCCGACCCGGTGAGGATTATCGAGGAGCGGACCGACGATGAACTCGTGGGCGGCGAAGGCGACCGACTCGGGCAGATCCTCGGCCAGCTGCTTCCTCGCCGATGGAGCGACACTCAACGCATACCGCCGCTCACTCAAGGGTGCCCCGGCGCGCCGCCATCGCGGCCGCGAGGCTCTCTTCGTCTTCGCCCTCTCCTCTGGCGAGTTCGGCGTCGGCCCGGGCCAGTGCCTGCATGGCGGCCGCGTCCGAGAGCACCGCGATGGTCTCCTCAAGCGCCTCCAGATCATCGACAGCGAGCAGCACGGCCGCAGGCCGACCATGCACGGTCACCGTGATCCGCTCATGCTGGGAGCCCACCAGGGCGACCAGCTCGGAGAGACGCGCCTTCACCTCGGCGAGGGAATTCACTCTTGTCATTGGTCACAAGTATGACCAGAAGTGGCGTCGCCGTCCACCCGT
>ERZ888423.1267-NODE-1267-length-22389-cov-8.755843_pt1 | contig 22389 bp, 23 predicted proteins | sample MGYA00520523_ERZ888423 | MGnify/ENA primary metagenome ERZ888423 (study PRJEB32303, sample SAMEA104408611) | aquatic metagenome | biome: Brackish water; feature: Pelagic; material: water | place: Baltic Sea | collected 2014-06-08T10:24:00 | depth 30,27 m ...
ATGGTTGCAGGCATCCAGCATCCAATTCTGAAGGCGACTACAAACAAAACTCATGCGTGCAAGGGCCCTCAGCATCTAGTGTCCCGGGGATGTTCGCAGGCCGCTCACTTGCAGTTGCAGCACTCGTCGTTTCGTGTTTGGTTGCTGTTGCAGGGTGCACCGCAGTGCCGGCACCTGCCGCTGTGACTCGCTTGCAGATCACAACTCTGCAGATTATTTGTGGCGGCAGGGTTCAGCCCGGGGTTCCGTTCTGCAGGACCCCGACCTCTGCTTCGCGTGCAGTTGAAGTGGGCAACAGAGGCCAAGTCGTGGCGAGCGGTACAACAGACTCAAGGGGCAAACTGTTGGTCGAGGTTCCTGCGGGGACCTGGGTCGTAACAGTTCCCGGAGCAATGGTCTACGAGGACTGCGATCGGCCAACTGTTACTGCTGTTCAAGGAGTTACCACCCAAGTCACTCAGACTTGCATCTTGAACGTCCCCTAGCCGCTCGGCCTGTTGGCGGAGTGGGCCAGCAACGTGCTGAACGAATCCTGCTGGCGGAGTACCGTTATGATTCAGAAGGTTCCTCATTTCGGGGAAACAGAATTATGCAGGAGAGACACCAGTGGACGTGCGCATCGGCGTGACCTACTCGCCCCGTGAGATTGAAATGCAACTCCCAGAGGATGTGGATCGCGCAGAGATCAAGAGCCGCGTCGATGACGTACTTGGATCAGACACCAAGGTGCTCTGGCTGACTGACCGCAAGGGCCGAGAGGTGGCAGTGCCATCGTCGAAGATTACCTATGTGGAACTTGGCACGGCCGAAGAGGCTCGGCCGATGGGATTCTCGAGCTGAAGTGAGCCCATCACGGGGCTTACTGAATCACAAACTTCTCTTTGTTACTGGCAAAGGCGGGGTCGGAAAGACCTCGGTGGCTTCGGCTCTTGGCTTTTTGGCAGCTAGAAGCGGCCTTCGGACACTTGTCTGCGAGGTGGATGCAAAAGGTGACCTAGCTCAGTTCTTTGGGATCGGGCCGCTCAAGTTTGATCCAACCGAGGTTCGAGAGAACTTGAGCGCCATGTCCATGGACACCGAGGCGAGTCTGAATGAGTACTTGCGACTCAACCTCAAGCTCCCGCTGCTCACCAGGATCGGCCCACTGGCAAGGACGTTTGATTTCTTAGCTAATGCTGCGCCCGGCGTAAAGGAAATCTTGACTGTTGGCAAGCTCACCTATGAGGTTCGCGAGCAGCATTACGACCTTGTTGTTGTTGACGCAGCCGCTACCGGGCATGTGGTTGGGCAACTTGCCTCACCAGTGGCGATTAACGATCTGGTCAAAGTTGGGTTAGTGAGAAACCAAACCGATTGGATGATCGACATCCTCACCGACGCTGACACCACAGGTGTGGTGGTCGTCACTGCTCCCGAAGAGATGCCGGTCACCGAGACACTCGAACTAGTGGAGCGTCTGGGCCAGGAAACTGACATTTCAATTGCCTCGGTAGTGGTCAATCGAGTCCTGCCGGAGTTGTTTGCGAGAGGCGATCAGGAACTCTTTGATCAGCTGAACACAGATGCCACCCTAGAAGCCCTTGTCAACAGCGTTGGAGAGGGAGTGGCAGATGTGCTCGCAGGCGCAGAACTAGCGGTCAACCTGCGCAGGGCTCGGGTACAGCACCTGACGCGCTTACGTGACTCGCTGCCCAAGGACCTGCCGGTGATGTACCTGCCGTACCTGTTCAATCGTTCGCACGGGGTGCGCGCTACTGGCCAACTAGCTGATGCGCTCGGTGAAGAACTGGGCTTCTCATGACTCGCCCGGATGGAGCACCACAGGCGAACCCTGGCGATTCGCTTGAGCAACTCTGCGCATCCAAGGAGATCATCATCTCTACGGGATCCGGAGGAGTGGGCAAGACCACAATTGCTGCAGCGCTAGGCGCAACCGCTGCTGCGAACTTGGGTATCAAAGTGCTTGTGCTGACCATCGACCCTGCACGCCGATTGGCAAGCGCGCTCGGCCTTGAGCAGTTCGGAAATGTTGAGACCCAGGTTCCGGTATCGGCCTTCGCAGATGCAGGCGCTAGCCCGCAAGGTGAGCTGTGGGTTGCCATGCTCGATACGAAGCAATCCTGGGATGACTTGATTCAGGCCCACGCCCCAGATGTAGCGACTCGCGATGCCATTCTGGCGAACCCGCTCTATCGAAATATCACTGGCAAGTTCATTCAGAGTCATGACTACGTGGCCATGGAGCGCTTGTACCAGATTCACACCTCGGGCAAGTACGACTTGATCGTGGTGGACACTCCACCGACGCGCAACGCGATCGACTTTCTCGATGCCCCCGAGCGCATGGCCGATTTCTTCTCCTCCAAGCTGCTGCGTTGGCTCATTGCGCCCTATCAATCTCGCATGGTGGGGTTTGCGTCCAAGCCGTTCTACCTGGTGGCTGACCGAATCCTGGGCACGCAGTTCTTGGAAGATATTGCCGAATTCTTCATTCTGTTTCAGTCGATGTACGCGGGGTTCGTCGACCGCGCTCAAGCAGTAACTGCACTTCTCGGCAGTCCGCAAACATCGTTTCTCGTGGTCTCGACATTGGAGTCTTCGCCGGCTCAAGAGGCGGAGTTCTTCCTGCGGGTGCTTGCTGACCGGAAGTATCAGGTTGGAGCCCTGATTTTGAACAAGGTGCTTCCCGCTTATTTTCTCAGTCGTTCGGGTGCGCAATCGGCACGATCGCTCAGTTCCGAGCCGGCGCAGATTGCAGCCGAACTACATGCCGAGTTCCCAGAGCTGAGCGAGAGTCACCTAAGCAATATGCTCTCCGAGATCGGCAGCAGCTTCATGAACTATCAAGTTGTTGCAAGGCGAGAGTCTGATCAGCGTGCTGCCCTTTCGGGAAGCGCAGAGCGGACACTGTCGATTCCCTACTTTGAACAAGACATCCATTCGCTCGCAGCGTTGCTTCGGCTCGGGGAGAAGATCTGGACATGAGTACTTGGGAATTCGATAACTCCGCCACCCGATACCCGGAGCCAACCTATGGGCATCCGGATTACGACGCCCCAGATGTCATCGATGATGCAGGCGATGAGGACTTTACGGCCGAACACGTCGGGTTGATTGTGCCTCCGGTAGAAATCGGGGCCTCTCGCCACCTTCACCGGCTTGTAGCCGGTTGGGGGATGTTGTCTGATCTCTCCTTCTCGGACCTGTTGCTCTACGTGCCCCTTCCCGTTCAGAGCGAAGCTGAAGAGAAACGATTTCTAGTTGTCAATCAGATGCGCCCAAATACGGGACCGACGCTGTTTCTTGATGACGTAGTTGGCCGCACGATGAGCGCCGCGCAGCGCCCTGCCGTAGCGGCGGCCGCTAGCAGCGGAGAGATTGTTGACACCGTTATTGACTCAGTCTGGCTTGGTGAACGAATCCGAGTCACTGCCATTCCAGTTCGGTTCCACGACAAAGTGGTCGCTGTTATTGCGAGTGAGTCTGCACTCTCTACCACTCGTCAGCCTGGCGTTTTAGAGGAGGTGTACCTCGAGGTCTTTGGGCGTCTGGCAAAGATGGTGTCTGCTGGGCGATTTCCCTTTGAAGACGAGGAAGTTCTTGCAGCCGGGGGGCCACGAGTGGGGGACGGGGTCATTCTGCTGGACCAACTCGGCAAGGTGGTATTCACCTCTCCGAATGCCATCTCTGCTCTGCGGAGGCTACGAATCTCGGGCCGCATTCAAGGGGCAAGCCTGACTGAGCTTGGCGTAGAAAACGACACCACCTATCGGGCGTTTTTTAGTGCCCGTCCTGCAGCAGAAGAGGTGGAGCGCAACGAGGTCTGCGTGGTGATTTGGTGCATTCCGCTGCTGAATGCTTCACGTGTAGACGGCGGCTTAGTTCTTTTGCGAGATATCTCTGAGCTCAAGATGCGAGATCGATTGCTGATTTCAAAAGATGCAACGATTAGGGAAATCCATCATCGAGTCAAGAACAACCTGCAGACAATCTCCTCGTTGTTACGGCTTCAGGGCCGCCGCTTGACTGAGCCTTCTGCCAAGGCAGCTATCGAGGAGTCAGTCCGAAGAATTCGCTCGATTGCTCTCGTGCATGAGATTTTATCGCGAGAGGATGGTGATGAGGTCAACTTCTCTGAGATCCTTCGCCCGCTTGTGCGAATGGTAGAAGAAGGGTTGACCTCGCCGGATCGCCCCCTGAGCTTTGAGATGATCGGAGAGTCGGGAAATCTGCCTTCCCCAACTGCCACCTCGCTAGCCGTTGTGCTGACAGAGTTGCTTCAGAACATCGTGGACCACGCGTACCCGCCTGGCTTGCTCATGTCAGAGGAACTGCCCAAGGTGCGCATCGAGATGCTTCAGGGGGCTGGCGTTCTTCGCGTTGATGTCATTGACGACGGGGTTGGTATGAGCGGCGAGGCTGACCCAGAGCGAAGGCCGAGTTTGGGGCTATCGATTGTTACGGGTTTGATCTCTGAACTCGAGGGCAAGATCAGCTTCGCTCCTGCCGACGAACAAGCTGCCGCAGGTGAAACTCGAACGGCAACGGGTCACTTGAGAAGAATCGGGACACGTGTTTCTCTTACGATTCCAGTCGTCCGGGGCCCAATCGCGACTCAGCCTCCCCAACGGGAGGCCGAGTGAATGATCTAAAGCGTCCTCGCAATGAGGACCTGTTCTGGCTCTTTGCTTAGGAAGCGAGTGCGGCGCGGCGCTGTTGTGCCACCCATGCCCGACGAAGCTTGCGACGCTCTTCTTCAGAGGTACCGCCCCAAACGCCAGAATCTTGGTTGGTTGTGAGGGCGAATTCCAAGCATTCGGCCTTGGCGTGACATGAGTCACAGACTGCCTTGGCTGATGCGATCTGGTCCAACGCAGGTCCGGTGGTACCGACAGGGAAGAAAAGGTCTGGGTCGGTGTCACGGCATGACGAGTTAACTCGCCAGTCGTCGGTTGCAATATCTAGGCTTCTACTCGAGGTCAGTGCCACGATTCCTCCGTACACAGGGGGACGCGCTAGGAACCGCGCCCGAGTTCTAGTAATTCGTCAATACTGGGGGGACACAGAGGCTCAGGTTTCCTGCGTTGGCCTACACAATTTCTGGGGGAGGCTGTTCGCTAGGAACTTGTGAATCCGTGAACAAACTAAAACTACCGTCAGATCCGACGCGAGTAAAGGAAAAGTTTCGAGAACATGTCCAACATACAACGACCTTTGATCTGTGCCCACCGTGGAGCATCCGCTGCCCACACTGGAAACACCCTTGAAGCCTTCCACGGTGCCCGTGATCAGGGTGCTGATTGGGTTGAGCTCGACATACGCGTAACGAGTCAAGGCGAACTCGTTGTGCACCATGACGCTACGTACGCCGATGGTCGAGTGGTGTGGGCAACCTTGGCTAGTGATCGGCCCGAAGAAGTTCCGACTTTGGAAGAGTCACTGCTGGCTTGTGCCGGAATGGGAGTCAACATCGAGATCAAAAATTCGCCAGGCGACTTTGGCGGCCCCGAAGTGCCAGAGGACTTTTCCTTTGACGGGCAGCGGATTGGAGATCTGACGGCGAGGGTTGTGTCGAGTCGTCCACTCTCTCTGAGTGAGGGGCAGTCGATTGTGGTCTCTAGCTTTGATTGGCCATCGCTTCAGCAGGTGCGGGACTTGCTGCCGCCTCTGCCCACGGCTTGGTTGTTCGCCGATTTAGACCGTGACCCGTTGCAACTTGATCGCTCCGCTGCAGCAGGCGACGTTGCGGTCAACCCTTGGGAACCACTGATTGATCAGGCGCTCATGAATCGATGCTCAGAACTCGGACTGCAGGTCAATGCCTGGACTGTTGATGATCCTGATCGCATCAGGGAACTCGCTCGTCTGGGAGTGAGCAGCATCATCACGAACGAACCGGCCCAAGCCCGCGCAGCCCTCGAGTTGTAGCCAAGCTAGGCAGGTGCTTGGTCGGTCCGGCGGTCGGTCGGTCGGTAGCGGGCAGGCGGGGCTCATCGCGGAACGATCGGCAACACAATGCTCACGATGTTGGGGTGGTGCGAAAATTGCAATGATTCCGCCTCGCCGAGGTAGTCGCCATCGACCTGATACTGAAGGACTGAGCCGGGCGCTTTGGTGATGCTCAACTGTTCCAGATCCTCCCAGCGGCGAACAGATCGGTTGGTTCGAACTCCCTTGCGGTTTGCTAGGGCCCCCAAAATTGGCGGCAAAAACGCCCTGACTGACATGTCGCCAATGCTCGTAACGGTCAGGCCCCGATCCAGGGTGGCAGCGGGGGCCACAGTGAATGGTCGGTGCCTCAAGAATGTGTACGGGTCAGTGTTTTGCACAATGGCGAAGAAACCCGGAACCGGATCCGTGGGGTTGCTGTCAGCGTCACCCGTGCGGGCGCCTGTGCTGATGGACTCCGGTGAGACCTGCAAAAGGTACTGCGGGTGGGTTCGATCAAACAGCGAGAACTCGCGTAGTCCGCAATACAAGAAGAGCGCATGGCCGATTCGGTGCTTCAGCTTGCTGTGCAATTCAACGCGACTAACCACGGCGGCATCAAATCCGACTCCAGTATGAAACGTGAAGTAGCGGCCGTTTACTGCACCCAAACCAATGCGATGGACCCACCCGCTCGCAAGAGCGTCCGAGGTGGCGCGTGCCGCTCGCCGCAGGTCATCGGGCAACCCCAAGGTTCGAGCAAAAACATTGGTTGAGCCTCCCGGTAGGACGGCTACGGCACAGTCCGTTCCGGCCAGAGCATTGATAACCTCGTTGAGCGTTCCGTCTCCGCCAAGGACTGCAACGCAATCAGTTCCTGCAGCGACTGCTTCGGTCGCGAGTTCAGTTGCATGGTCCCGATGGCGTGTCACCTGAACCGAAACCTCGTGGCGAACCTGTAGCAATTCTTGAACAATGCGGATTCTTGTCGGGCTCACGTTGGTAGCAATGGGGTTGACCACCAAGGTGATATGCATCCCTCTCAGTCTGTCATTTAGCGAGCTAGTGAATGGCCAACTTGGTGGCTGAGTTCGAATTCCTGCTATCGGTTTTGTCTGAACCGCAGAGTCAAGGCATGCTGTTACGTATGAACGTAGTTGTTTGTGTAAAGCAGATCCCCGACCCGGCTGATCCGGGAGCGTTGGATCCCCAGACCAATACCCTCAAGCGTGACGGCAAGCTCATTCTCGATGAGTCCGACAGCTACGGAGTCGAGATGGCTCTGCAGCTTGTCGATACTGCTGGTGGCGGCGAAGTCACCTTGGTGTCGATGGCACCAAATGGCGAAGTATCTGGCTTGCGCACGGCGCTTGCCATGGGTGCAGCCAAAGCAGTGCTCGTCAGTGACGAAGCACTAGCTGGTTCAGGCGCTCTCAGCACATCGAAGGTCCTCGCCAAAGCGATCCTTCGAGCGGGCGAAGCCGACTTGATCCTTACTGCGACTGAGTCTTCAGACGGCTACACCGGAGTGGTTCCTGAGCAGATTGCAGAACTGCTGCAACTGCCTTCAATCACCTTTGCCAAAGAGATCACCATCGAGGGCAACACGCTCAAGGTGCAGCGTCAGACCGAGGCTGGATACGATGAGGTCGAGAGTCCCTTGCCAGCAGTTGTCTCGGTAACCGCAGGCGTGGTCGAGCCCCGTTACCCCTCCTTCAAGGGGATCATGGCAGCCAAGTCCAAGCCAGTAGATCAGGTCACACTTGCAGATCTTGAGATTGATCCCAGTTCAGTAGGTTGGGCTGGTGGCGGACAAGAAATCGTGTTGGTCGCACAGGCTGAGTCCCGCGCAGGTGGAACAATTATCGAAGACGATGGTGAAGGTTTCCAGAAGATTGTCGACCTGCTTGCTGAACTCAAAGTCATCTAAGTCACACCCCGAGAACGAAGGAGAACAACATGACTGTTTCAAAGATCTGGGTGCTAGCCGAGGCCACTGATGGCAAGGTAGCAACCACCACCCTAGAAATTCTTGCAAAGGCTCGAGAACTAGCCGACACGGTTGAGGTTGTGACCGCTGCAGGAGCAGAGATCGCGGCAGAGGTGGGGGCTCACGGAGCAACCAAGGTGTTCACCGTTGGTGGCACAGATGGCAAACTTCTTGGTGCTCCCGTTGCTGGTGCGATGGCAGCAGCAATTGAGTCCGGCAATGCTCCTGATGTCATTTTGATGGCAACGAGTTACACGGGACGCGATGTTGCTGGGCGCCTCTCCGTAAAGATTGACGCCCCGGTTATTACGAACGTGGTTGATCTTGTGGAAAGTGATGGTCGTCTTGCAGGTGTCGTGCCAATCTTCGGTGGCGCAACTGACGTCAGCACAAAGTTCACGACTGACAACGTTGACATTTTTTTGATTCGTCCAAAGTCGTTTGCAGCCGAAGAGTCCGGCGGTGCCGCAGCAAGCGTTGAAGAACTCACCGTTCCTGATCTTGGTGCCACTGGTGCTGCCGTAGTCACGAGCCGATTCGTCGAAGAGAAAACCGGACCCAGCCTTGATGAGGCAGCAGTTGTGGTCTCGGGCGGACGTGGACTGGGCGAGAAGGATAACTACCAGCTCGTTGAAGATCTGGCCAAGCTTCTGCAGGCAGCTCCGGGAGCTTCCCGAGCAATTGTCGACGCAGGCTGGGTTCCTTACTCCTATCAAGTCGGCCAGACTGGCAAGGTTGTCAAGCCCTCCCTGTACATTGCCGCTGGTATCTCGGGCGCAACACAGCATCTGGTTGGGATGAAGGGTTCGAAGAACATCATCGCAATCAACAAAGATGCCGAGGCTCCAATCTTTGCAGTGTCAGATCTGGGCATTGTGGGTGACGTGCACAAGGTGCTCCCCAAGTTGATCGAGGCGCTTCAAGCCCGCAGCTAGTTTCACTTGTTACAGAACGCAGTTCAGCCCCTGACTTTGGTTAGGGGCTGAATGCTTTTTGCCGTCTAGCTGCTGCCGTTAGACCAATGGCCAGGGGTAACTGCGGCCCGTCATGTCATGTGGGAAGTGTCCCTGTGCCAGCACTCGCTGAGCGCGGCGCATGGTGGCCTCTTGCTCGGTTGGAGTCAGCAGCACTTTGAGTTGAGGGCTGAGTCCGGTCTCGAGCAGGCTGAGGAGAGCGTGCGCTGCATTGCTCGGGAGTGGGTCGCCGGCAAAGTCCCAGATGACGGTGCGCAGCTTTGGTTCCTCATGGAAGCTCAGGCCGTTGTCGATGGCCCAGATCTGGTTATCTGAATCAATCAGGCAGTGACCGCCTTTGCGGTCGGCCGAATTAGCAATCAAGTCAAGTACGCAGAGCGTCTTGAACTGATCAGTGAGATCTGTTCGATCTCGAAGCGTGAAGTAATGCTCTGAGAACAGCGCTGGAACGAATGCCTGCAGCGAGCCTGGTCCCATCGGAGCAGCCTGGCGAGTCACCGTGGTTGGGACGGAGCCGAAGCCCAGCCAATGAGAGAGTTCATAGGTGGCGACCTCGCGCTTCCACAAGGCTCCGGGAAAATCCCAAAGAGGCCGCTCGCCTCGTTCAGGTTTATAGATCGCAGGTGCGTAGTCCGAGCCCCGAGTCACTTGCACCAGATAGGTCCCGTTGCTCGACCACGGCATGAGCCCCAGAATCTCGATGCTGCCGCGCTCCAGCAGCTCTGCCATTTCGGTAGCGCCGGGGGTGAGTGTGGCGGAGTATTCAAACTCGATTGATTGCCCCTCCTTGTCCTCTTCGTCCTCGTCGTAGTCCTCGTCGTACTCGAACGCCTCCTCGAACTCGTCTACTTCAGACTTGGCTACCTCTGACGCGCCTACTTCAGACTCGCCTACCTCAGACTCGTCTACTTCGAGCGGTGCGTGATTTGATTCTCCGCTTGGGTCCGCCACTCGACCTGCTTAGTTCCAGCGAGGACAGTTATGTCCTTCGATGCCGATCGGCCGGCCGCAGAGCCGGCATGGAGGGCGCCCAGACGAGAGGAGTTCCTCGGCAGCTTCAGCAAAAGCCGCAGCCTGAGCTATTCGCAGCGTGAACTTGGCCTGTTCCCCCATAGAGGTATCTTCTGCCTCGAGCAGTTCTTCGATGTCCGCCTCGGTGAAATCATCGTCCACCTCAAACTCGATTTCTTCGGGAACGAGTTCCTCGGCAGTCACCTGAATGATGCCGCTCTCTTCATCAACACCCACAGAGATGGTTCCGACAACCCATTCGGGCAGAACTGGTTCAATGAGTCCAGCAATATCTCGCTCTGGGTCTGGTGACCCCATATTTGAAGCAAGCTGGCCCAGGTAGCGGCCAAGCATGCCGACCTGTTCCTTCTCGAGCCGGAATGACACCACCTGCTCGCCATGTCGAGCCTGAAGGTAGAACACTCGATTCCCTGGTTCGCCAAGGGCACCAGGTATGAATGCATCTAGTTGTTCAAACTCGAACGGAGAATTCATGTCGCTCATTTAGTGGTCAGTTTACGACGGGGCGAGCGTGCTCAGGTCATCACCCGTGCTGTTGACTGCAAGCACCACTGGTCCCGACGGAGTGAAGAGCAGGGGAGTGATTGAGCATGGGGAAATGACGATCCGCTGAAACAGGTCAAGATGCACTCCGGTCGCCATTGCGACGGCAGCCTTGATGGGGTCGGCGTGTGAGACGGCGACCACTTTTCCACCGGGGTGAGCAGCCACGATGCGTTGGAGTTCATTCCAGATGCGAGTCTGCATCTCGGTAAAGGACTCACCACCGGGGAATCGAAACCCGGAAGGGTTGTTCTGTACCTGAGACCACTCAGGAAGTTTGCGAAGGTCAGACAGTTTTGCGCCTGTCCAGTCGCCGAACTCGCATTCGAGCAGGCCTTTGGCACTTCGAACGCGCTGATTTGTAGCCCGGCCAATGGGCGCTGCAGTCTGTTGGGTGCGCTCAAGCGGGGATGCATACACGGCGTCAATCTTGTTGAGTTTGCCAATGCGATCTGCTGCCGCTTGAGCTTGAGCCTGGCCAGTCTCTGCAAGGTCGAGTCCCTTTGCCCTACCTGGCAGGACTGCCCCAGTAGTTGAAGTCTGCCCGTGACGGACAAGCAGGATAAGAGTAGATGTATGCGCTGGCTTGGCTTTGGAGCCGGCCTTGCGAGCGGTGCGGGTTGCCATTGCACTGATTCTAGGTCTGACTCACTGCGAATCGCCTTCGGGAAACCTCCCTACTGCGCGCCGAGCAGTGCGAGCAGAGATTGACTTCTTCCGGCCCAGCCGCTGTCGTTAGGGGATGCACGTTTCCATGACGGTCCCAACCGAGGACCTGACTCAGGCGAGAACCATCTACAAACAGCTCGAGCAACTTCGCTACGACCGGGCCTTTTCATTTGAGGCTAAGCACGACCCGTTTATTCCACTTGCTGTTGCTGCAGAGCACACCTCCACGTTGAAACTCGGAACTGCAGTAGCTATCGCATTTGCTCGAACTCCCATGACCCTTGCCAATGCTGCGTGGGATCTCCAGACCGTTTCTGGTGGAAGGTTTGAGTTGGGGATGGGTTCACAAATCCAGCCACATATCGAGCAGCGGTTCTCGATGCCCTGGTCTCACCCAGCAGCGCGAATGCGTGAGATGGTGTTGGCCATTCGCGCTATCTGGGATACCTGGCAAAACGGTGTACCTCTGAATTTTCAGGGGAAGTTTTACACTCACACTCGCATGGTCCCTGCTTTCAACCCGGGGCCGAACCCCTTTGGGGCTCCTCCGATTTTGTTGGGTGGATTCGGGCCAAAAATGACTCAGGTTGCAGGTGAAGTAGCTGATGGGTTTTTGGTGCACCCAGTGAACTCCCGCAAGTCGCTACTGGAGTTGACCTTGCCAGCACTCGCCGCCGGAGCAGCCGCTGCAGGGCGCGACCAGAACCAGATTGAGGTGATCTGTGTGACCATTATTGTGACGGGTCGCACCGAAGAGCAGCTCAGCCGGAGTCGGGAGGCCGTCCGCACCCAGCTAGCTTTTTATGGCACGACTCCTGCCTACCAGTCAGTGTTTGAGTTGCATGGCTATGGGGACCTCCACCCTCACCTGAAGCAGCTAGCGAGGGAAGATAAGTGGAGCGAGATGGGCGCGCTGATTGATGACGAACTACTCGAGACCATCGCCGTAGTCGGGGAGCCATCTGAGATAGGAGACAAGCTCCGCTCCCGATTGGCTGGAATCTCGGACTCTGTGAGTTTGGTCAATAACCGCGCTCCCGACCCCGAGAACTTTGCCGAGGTAGTTCGAGACTTGCAGAGCCCAGCGGCTCAATGACCGCCTGATATCGCAGCAGTGCGCCGTTGAGGTAATCAGGTGGTGACTTAACGAGGGGTTTAGCCGAAGAGCAGTTCGTAGTTTGCGCCGGCGCGCAGGTGATGTCCGCCGTCTATGGGCAGGTTCACCCCGGTGATCCAAGAAGATTCGGGCCCAGCCAAGAAGCGGACGGCCTCTGCAATATCTTCGACTGTGCCCACTCGAGCGATCGGCATATTGGCGATGTAGTTGTCCAAGAGTGCGCCGCCGGCAGTGATGAACTCCATGAGTTCATCGTCAACGATTCCGGGTTGCACACTATTGACCCTGATTCCGTCTACGCCAAGCTCATCAGCGGCGCTTTTGCACAGCATGTCGATTCCGGCCTTTGATGCGCCGTAGGCCCACAAGAAGCGGTGGGGGAACGCTCCCGCCCCCGAAGACATTCCGATGATTGATCCGCCGCCGTTGGCTCGCATTGCTGGAACGGCGCACTTGATTGAAAGCATGGTGCCCACCAAGTTGACATCAACGGTGGCTCGCAAGGCGTCTGCATCGGCCTCTGCAAATGGACCCATGTGCATCGATCCGCCTGCGTTCGCAAACAGGATTGCTAGGCCGCCGGTAGGTTCGGCGGCGAAGGCAACAGCAGCGGCAATCTGCTCATCAACAGTTATATCTGCCGCAATATGGCGAATAGAACCACCCGGTCCCACTAGGGGAGTCAGAGTCTCAACTGCGGCGATCAGGCGCTCTTCGTTTCGACCGCAGATGGTGACATGCGCTCCGTCTTCAACCATGCGCGTGGCAGCACCAAAGCCGATACCGCTACCGCCGCCCGTGACGAGCGCTGTTTTACCGGTGATGCTGCTGGGACTTGTGGGGGACATCTGAGACTCCATTTCAGATAGTGGGCACGAACTTGGCGTGCGCAGACAGTTCGCAGAATGTCACTGCGAACACTAAGTATGCGTGATGCAGTGGCGGTGCTGTTCGCAGTGCCCTTCGCAGGGCATTGGCAGGGCCTTGGCCAGGCTAGCTGTCTAGTTTTTTGGGGCACCTCGAGAGTCACACGGAAGAGTTTCATCTGGGTAATCGGCTTCGTAGGCTAGCCCGATTTTTGTTGCAGTTTTTGCCATTGACTCAGGGGTGACTCGTAAAATTCCCGTAAACGGTTCTTCGAGTTGCTCAACTAAAAACACAGTGCTTCCGAGTAGCAGGGCAAAAATCATTGCTAGAGGAATGAGGATTCGCCTGCTCATATCCGGTACAGCGAAGGAACTGACCGCTAGGACCACGCAGAGAACAGCGCCGATCATCAAAATCAGGGTGAGCAGCGGCAGGTGCGGCGCTGCATCGTAGTTGCGGGAGTTTCTCGCCTAGGTCTGCAGACGGTTGAGTCCTACCAATTGCCCGACTACCGGCGAGGGACCATCCAAGACTTTTGGAATTTCATCGTCAAAGGTTTGCTCCCAAGCGTCAACCTGCGGGGCGCTCTTCAAGGAACGCATTGCTGGCCAGTCGAAGGCCACAACTGCTCGGGCGTAACACACTGATGCTGCCCGAAGCGGTTCCCCGCGGCCATCGGGGAGGAGAGCGGCGTTCTTATACATCTGTTCCACTGCTCCAGCCTCGACGTTTGACTGCTGGTTTGCGCGCTGGAAGGTCTGGGTTGACTGAGCGATGACAATCGCTCCGAGAAAGACTGTCAGAGTGATGATGGGTGCAAGAATATTTTCTACCTTAATGCCCTGAAAGTCGCCCTCGTAGTGCTTGCTGACGCGTGGCCGCACCAGAAACACGCCGATGAGAACAAGGGCGATGACGACAAAAAAGATTCAAACCATTCCGTGACGGTAAGACGGGGATTGTGTGCAAGGCAAAACGAATGGGGATATTTCAAATTCGAGCATGTACGCATGTCATGCTTAAACCTCAGCTGTTCATACCGCATTAGTCGCAATATATTTGCACGGGATAATGAAATAAAAAGTTTTGAATGTGTCAAGCACCACTTTTTCTGCAAACATTGTTTCGTGGAGAATGAAGTTCCAGAACCAAACAATTCAGATACCGCCCATAACGTCCTGCGGGCAGGCATTGCGATCCTGGACCTCCACGGGGAAGCCGACCTTCGGGTGCTGGACGTAGCTCGCATTGCTGGAGTCTCTGTTGGCGCAATTTATTCGCACTTTAATAGTCGAGACGGATTAATTAAAGCTGTTCGAGTCGAGCAGTATCGAGAGTGTTTAAGCGCGGAACTCTCTGTGTTTAGCTCCTCACTTGAGTCGGCGAACACGGTCGATGAGGTCCTAGCGGCGATGCTCTTGTTCTGTGGGTCCGATGGGAATGTGAGCGGCCTTGCGGCACGTTGGATGCGCCTTGAAGTGCTGGGTTCAGCGCGGCGCAGGCCACAACTAGCCGCTGCCTTGGCCGCGGAGAACATGCTTCACATAGATCGAGGAGCCAAGAGCATAGAGATGCTCCAAGAGCGAGGCCTGATCGATCCCAAGATTGACCCTCAAGCCCTCATGGCCATATTTGACTCATGGTCAATAGGCTCGGTCAACATGGACCTTCTCGCCGGCACACTGGCTGACCAGAAGCAATGGAAAGCACTGACTGACCAGGTTCTCCGATCTGCAGTGCTCAAGCGGTAGCAAGTGGAGTCCACCAAGGACTCCAAGGGCGCGTGCATGTAAGGGCGCATGCATTTAAGAGCGCATGGTGCCTTGACCTGAGACCAGCGGTAGGTCGAGTACCGATAGCAAACCAGGTTTGGCTGCACAGACTGCCGGAATAGAGTTGACGATTCGTCCGGCAGTTCCGACCAGTCCAGCAGTGTTGTGATCTCCGTCGTCGCCCATCATCTGCAGGTCCAAGGTGTAGTTGGGGTTACCAGTCACAATGACGCGATACCCGGAAAGCCCGGCAGGCTGAGGCCAGTCAGGTGCGATGTCATCGTGGAGGCGGGTGACATGCTCCAAGATGATCTTCGCTTCACCGTTGACGATTCCTTGCACCTCAAAGCGAATACCTGCAGTGGTGCCAACCTCAATGACTCCAAAGCCAAGGTCGAGGCGTTCCGTTGCGGGAACGCGTTCATGCACCTCTCGCAGTTCGGTGACCTCAACGCCCAAACCTGCTGCAATAGCTTTGACCACACCACCCCAAGCAAAACTCAGAACACCTGGTGTGAGTAGTAGCGGAGTGTCCTCGAGTGACTGACCGAACCCCATCGTGCCAAAGAGCACCTCGGGCTGAGCGTAGGTGTCGTAGTTGACGATCTCCATGACTCGCACGGTGTTGACGTATTCGCAGGTTCCGGTAAGCACAAGGGGCAAGAGGTCGTTGGCAAACCCAGGGTCAATGCCAGAGGTGAAGCAGGAGGTGCCGCCCTCGATGCACGCATCCTCAAGCGGGCGCCGCATGTCGAGAGCAAGGTGGCCAGGGTAGATCAGCGGAACCACCGAGGAACTCACCACGTTCGTGCCACTGGCCAAAATGCGTGCCATGTCATCGATTGCCTCGGTGGGTCGCAAATCCGCCGTTGCGGTGTAACAGACGCAGTCGGCACCCAGACTGAGCAGTTCGTCAATGTCATTGGTGGCTGCCACGCCGAGCGGCTCGATTCCCACAAGCTCGCCGGCGTCCTTGCCAACCTTGTCCGGGCTGTGGACCCAGAGTCCTACGAGCTCGAGCTCGGGATGGTTCGCAATCAGGCGAGTGGCATGCTGGCCTACGTTGCCGGTACTCCATTGGATGACGCGATAAGTCATGGTGTCCTTCTGATGGTTTGTCGAGCTTCTAGCTGGTTCTCACTATCGCACGCGCACCGCTCATCGCGTCTGCAGCGGAAAATCGACAGTATGTGTCGAAAAACCGCTCCAGACGCCTGCAAAGTCGAGCTATCCGACCGAGTTTCCGTACATCCAGCCGAGCGGATCGCTGATCAGTTCGAGGCGTTCGCCATCGGGCCCCAGAAAGTAAAGCGAGGTTCCCGACTGGTGGTCGTAGTTCACTCCGGCTTTGTCGAGTCGATCTCGGGCAGCCTCCCACTGAGCAGGCTCCATCGAGATGGCGATGTGATGCAGACCGCCGAGCACCTCTGCATACGGGCCGAGATCAACTCCAGGAAGGTCAAAAAACGCCAGGTTATTGCCAAGGCCGATGTCGAAGAAGAAGTGAGTTGACCCGAGGTAGTCACGGTTCTCGAACATTTCGACAAGGGGGAACCCCAAGAGGCCATCATAAAATCTGACGGTCTGTTCCACATCGGAGGAGATCAGCGCTACGTGATGAACGCCGCGAGCGCTCGTAGCTGGGCGTGCGTTTGAAGCCTTCAGGTACTGCGCGGCGAGTGCGTCCCTGCGGGCCCTGAACTCCTCTAGCTGCTCGCCTTGAAGGCCATGGTCTGTCATCTGCAGTCCCTCGCTTATCGATACGTCACTCAGTTGCCTTCGTTCCAACATGCGCAGGTTGGCTACATGCTCAGGCTAGAGATTGCTCAGGCTAGAGCTTGCTTGGCCCTGATGGTGTGCCGGCTCAGCGATATCACGGTCCTGGAGGCGCGTCTGGAGCGCAAAATCGACAGTATGTGTCGAAAAAGCGCTCCAGACGCGATGTGCTCCCGGTCCGTTATCGCAGGATCTGGAATGGCTAACTGCTAGTTAGCGCTAGTACCTGCCGAAGTTGGCGGGGTTGTAGGAGGTGATTTGGGGCTAATCGAGGGAGGGGGAGCATCTGCTTCGCCGATCCGCTCAAGGGTAATCTTGGTACCGAGGTAGTTCCAGATCAGTTGATCGCCGCTGCGTTCACGCGTCACCTCAAGTGGTGTTCCGATGGGGCGAAGAACGTGTACTCCGTTTTCAAAGCTCGCCACCACGTTCACAGGTGTTGAGTAGTCGAACTCAGCCACGTCGTGCACACCGTTTAGCTCAGTTCCATCAGCGCGCATGTCGTGGACAATGCCACCCGCCGTGATGGTCACGCGATCGCCACACTGCTCGATCCGCTGAAATGTGCTGAGGGTTTTGCTATCAGGGGGCAGGGGAGTGCCATCCTTTTCGGCAGCCACGGCTTGCCACATTCCCCGCATGTCAGGTGCAGCTTCAGAGAGGGGTTCTGTGCATGTGGCGAGCACCGGGTCAGGAAAGTTCTGGCCGTACCCGCCAGCGGGTGTGTAGACCACCGGGATATCAGAGGCCATGACTTCGGCTTGCGTAGCTACGGTGTTGCCGCTCTTGGAGGTGGTAGGCGAACTGTCAGCGTCTCCATTAGAGCAAGCACTGAACCCCGCTGCTAGAAGTCCCAGGAGAAGCAGAATGGTAGAAAGTCTCGTCACCGCCTCATTGTTACTGCCGCGCCCGTCTGGATCGCAAAATCGACAGCATGTTTCGCAAAAGCGCTCCAGACGCGATGCGGAACGATCAATTTTTGACCTCTATTCCATCGAGCGCGACGAGCAGGCGACTCTGCAGCACTGCGAACCATTGGAAGACCACCCCGTGCAGCTTTTGCTCATCACTCGTCTGCGGTAAGTGGCCAAATGCAAGGTCGGCACCCCATTGGCTATGCCACTGAATCGCAGAGGGGTCTAGGCCCGCTGCGTGAATTTTGCGAACCTGACCCTTGGCGATTTGATCAGCGGCCTCTGCCTCGGATTGCACCTGTTCTGGATCCTTGATTGGCAGCAGGTTCGGCGGGTCATCCCCAGTAGCGGATGCTGGAGCAGTCAGATTGTTGACCAATTGTGTGGTCTCGACAAAGCTCAGCATGGCCCATCCTAGGCGACGCGAGACCTGAGCAGTCGGCCCTCGAAGCTTGAAGGTTTCTGGAGCGTCGATCGTTGCTTGGCTAGCTGATTCGCTGATGAGATCTGTTAGGTAGGAACTGCTGCTGTTGTCTAGACCCAGACTTTCGGCATAGATGCGGTTCGAGGTGGCGGCGTAGTTGAGAAGGTCTACATAGGCATTGAGTAGGCCGACGGTGGCCTTGGTATCTGACATTTGCCTTATGCCCAAGTACTGCAATGCCTCGGCATCGGCTGTCATGTAGGTCTCTGCTTCAAATTGGGCCACCTCAAGAAACTGCGCAATCTCTATAAGTTCAGCGAACGTGTCCACGGCCTTGAGGCGATCCTGAACAATGTCGATTGAGGACAGTGCAAAGTCGCCCCAGGCCAATGTGGCGCCAAGGGCTGTGAGCTGTGCAATTTTGGTCACCGGGAACTCTGCTGTGCGGCGAATCTCGGCGTTGATCAGAGCTCGCGATTCCTCGGCCTCGAGTGCAACCTGAGCGGTGAGTTCAACGAGTGGCGTGTAGCGCTGGGCTGCGAAAGTGGCTGAGACTGTCTGCCGGCGTGCTGCTAGCGAAGCCTCGGCAGCGGCGGCAAAAGCTAGGACCGGATCCTTTTGAGCAAGTGCCGTTTCTGCAGTCTCAATCAACTCTCCAACCGAAGGGGAGTCTGCAACCGACGGGGACTCTTCAAGTGCGGGTGGCTCTGCTGCCGTCGCCGGTGTGGTCGTGTCGGGCTCAGACCCCGACGACTCAGAGCCCAATTCCGGCTGCAGAGAATCCTGAATGGCTTGAGCCGCGAGGATGAGCCCTTCGCTGCGGGTCCTCAGGAGTTGCAGAATTCCTGAGTCGATCGGTCGAGGAGCGGCTACTGACTTCTCTAGGGCCGTCCCTGTCAGGATGGAGTAGGCCTCGGGGATACTCCTTACAGGCGTAACCGTGACGCCGAGCGACTTTCCTTGGTTGATGGTGTCCACTGCGAGTTTGGTGCTCGGGTCCATAGACACCTCGGAGCCAATCGGAATCAAGACCTGAGTGAACCCCGCTTCCGCTGCAGCTCGAATCTTGGCTGGGATGCCAGCCACAGCGCCGACTGAACCATCGGGTAACACCGTGCCTGTCATCGTGATCGAATCCGAGATTGCAACGCCAGCGATTGCTGCAAGCGACCCAACTGTCATGAGGGCACCAGCCGATGGCCCATCGATCTCTTCGTTGAGGGAGTACTGCAGCTGCCCGATGCGTGGATCTATGCCCGACTCAAGTACTGCCTGAACGGCTGCCACCGAGGTAGCTGCAGTCCACATCGGTCCGGCCCCCTCGGCTTGAAGGCCGCGAAGGTCCACCGCAAGCGGACTGTCTGGGTCGTCTGCAACTGCAGTGATCTCAACTGGCGTAACTCCGCTGACTATCTGGCCCTCTGATGATGTGCCGTACCACAAGGCTTGAACAGTCACTCGATGGTTCGACTTGCGCTTCGAGAGTTCGAAGGTGACGACGCCGAGCAGCAGCGCAGCTACAACGGCCACGGCGGCCCATTGGATCAATCGCTTGTGAGAGATCGTCTTCCGACTGGCCATCATTCGAGAGGCTAGTGGCGGAACCATCCGGACTCGGTGCGTCTGGAGCGCAAAATCGACAGTATGTGTCGAAAAACCGCTCCAGACGCGAAGCGGTGAGACCATGCGTGGAAGACTGCGATGATGTCAGTACGCGTTACGGAATTGGCCGAGGTAGGAGTCACTGTACTGTCGCGATGGATTTTCAACTGCTATCTGGTGCACGACGGGGGAGAAGGCAGGGCGCTGATCGTTGACCCGGGCCTGCCCTCCACGACTGCTGCTGCGATTGCGATGATTCAGGCGGCAGGTGGGCCAGCCCCGGTGGTGGTCGCCACGCACGGTCATGTTGACCATGTGGGTGGGCTGCCCGACCTACATGCGTTCGGGGCACAGGTTTGTCTGCCTAGACGGATTAGGGACTACCTCGCAGGCGAGACTCCACGCGGCCCGGGACTACCCGAGATAGCCAAAGTTCGGTCGATTCTGCGGGAGCAGCCCTGGGACATTGGTTCGGTTTTCGAGATCGCCCGAACGGGTCGCCATACTGGGGTGGGTGGGGGAACGGCACGGTTCCCGAACGGTGCAGACCACTGGCTCGCTCACGGCGATGAAGTTCCCGGCGCACCTACTTGGCAAGTGATTCAAGTACCCGGTCATACTGACGATTCTTTGGCGCTCTGGAACCCAACAACTGGGGTGCTGCTCTCGGGCGACGCAGTGCTGTCTCGAAAAGGTAGGGCCTGGTTTACGCCCGAGGTATGCGACCCCGAGTCGGCAGCGCTCACAGAGGAGCATCTACGAATGCTGCCTGTTGGTCACCTGCTTCCAGGTCATGGTCAACCGGTGGTGGGGGACGGTCTGATGGATCGGGCGCTGTCTCCTCAGCAACGCCCCTAAAGCAGCGTTGCTAGTCAAGCCAATGGTTGACCCTCATGGATTCGTTCGGTACTCTCCGAACACAACTTTATAGATGGGCGTTCACCTTATGCGGCGGGATTTAGCGGGAGTGAATAAGAAACGCGAGCTCGGCGGAATCCTTCGCCCGGCGAAGGCTCTCATGGCGGTTGCCGTCGTGATTGCGGCTGCCGCAACAGCCTGCACCCCGGTAGCCCCGAGCGGTCCATTCGCAGTGCCAGCCGCACCATGCGCCGATGTAGTGCTCGTCACTGCACGTGGAAGCTCACAAGATGTTGCCAGCTGGGAGTCTGTCTCAATCAACCGGAACTTCCGCAAGCAATTGGCTAGCGTTGCGCCGGGTCGCAGCCTTCGTATCTTGGAACTTGGCGATCTCAACGGTGACGCAGTACTCGACCCGGGCGGCTACCCAGCAGTCGGTTTTGACCGGATAGTTGGCGTGGATCCAAGAGCGGCCAGCCCTGAAGATTATGCGATCCTCGGTGGCTATAACGAGTCACGCCGCGTTGGTGCAGCAGAAGCAGTTTCGGTACTTGAGCAGATCGCAGCAAGCTGCCCCAACAGCAGGTTGGCGGTAGTAGGCACCTCGATGGGTGCTGACTCAATCGCTCTGGGCCTTCGTCAGGTTTCGCAGGCCACTGAAGAGCGGATCGATACGCTGCAGTTGTTTGGCGATCCTAGATTCACCCGGGGGCCTTGGGCGCGAGCAGCACGAGTGGAGGTTCCTTCGGGTCACGGACTTTTGGGCCCAAGAGTTCCTTACGTTCCGGCAGGGATTGCGAGCCGAACTGCGAGTTGGTGTGGCGAGTTCGACGGCACATGTTCTGGGGTCTGGCCGCTCAGCATTTTTCAGGTCATTGCCGACTGCAGTGAACTGCGACAGTTTGCTTGGTGTTCAAGACGCCACGTCGATTACGACTACTGGGCGCACGAACCAGCGATGCGTGAAGCAGCCGAGGAAGTCTCGCTCCGAGCAGGGTGGATAACCGCAGCACCCTGACGGCCAGCGGTATTGGTTGAATGCCCCGCGGCATGGCTAGGGATCTGTTCCGATCTGTTCAACGAGATCTGATCAATACCGAATGTAGACAAAAAGAAAGACCGGATGGCACCCAAGGTGCCATCCGGTCCTCTTTATAGATCGACTTCCGTTACGCAGGTGCGTTGAGGACGATCGAGATCCCGCTGTAGTTGCTCGATAGGATCCGCCCGTCGAATGACAGGATGCCAGTAAGCGGTGTGCCGTTGAACGAACCGCTGACTACCTCGCAGGCCACGCTCCCGACGAAGGACTGCACTCCAAATCCCAGCGAAGTCAGGTTGACTGACCCGTTAAAGGTTGTGCCAGAGAAGATCACATTTGCGCTTGTTCCGCTGGGACCTGTCCAGAGGCCTGATCGAAGAGGAGGGCACTCGCGTACGGTGATGGTGCGCTGTACCTGGCGTGCAGCAGCAAAGGTCTCGTTGCCTGCCTGGTTGGCATTGATAACGCAAGGGCCAACGGTCTGGAATGTAACAACTCCGCCGATCAACGTGCAGGCCGTGCTCGTTGCGTCAAGGGTCAACGTCACCGGCAGCCCCGAAGTAGCTGTTGGGGCCGGCGTGAAGGTGCGGTTCAGATACGCGTTGGCCGGAGCTCTAAAGCTGATGCCGTAGTAGGGCACCGTCGGTGCCGGAGCGCAAGCAGCGGCGGTCATTCCTAATGCGCCGATAATAAATATCGCCGCAAGGACACGTTTTGGAGCGGTTCGAGTAGTCACCAGTTTCCCCCTGTTAGCTGACCTGCGAAAAGTACCACAACGCCTATCAAGCGGTAGAAAGTTTCAGGAACCTGCCCACGCCACCGCTTCCGCATTGGCGCCGGTAAGCGACGGAATCCGTAGCTTACCGGCGCCAATGATTCAG
>ERZ888423.1269-NODE-1269-length-22346-cov-18.290117_pt1 | contig 22346 bp, 22 predicted proteins | sample MGYA00520523_ERZ888423 | MGnify/ENA primary metagenome ERZ888423 (study PRJEB32303, sample SAMEA104408611) | aquatic metagenome | biome: Brackish water; feature: Pelagic; material: water | place: Baltic Sea | collected 2014-06-08T10:24:00 | depth 30,27 m ...
AGCCAAGCGCGGGCAGAAAAACTCACGCCATGTACATTCCACCATTTACGTGCAACGTCGTACCCGTAATGTACTGCGCTTCGGGTGACGCCAAAAACGTCACTGCATGGGCAATATCTGAAGGCGAACCCAACCGGCCTAGGGGAATTTGCCCCATCAGGGCAGCCGTTTGGTCCTCGCTTAATGCCCGTGTCATGTCAGTTTCGATAAAACCCGGGGCCACACAATTGACCGTGATGTTTCGGCTGCCAAGCTCTCGAGCTAGCGCCCTTGTCATGCCTGCCACGCCAGCCTTAGCAGCGGCGTAGTTGGCCTGACCGGCATTGCCGCTTGACCCAACCACAGATGTGATGTTGATGATTCGCCCCCAACGCGCTTTCATCATGGGGCGCATCACTGCCCGACTTAAGCGAAACACACTACCCAAGTTGGTTTGCAGCACCGCATCCCATTCATCGTCTTTCATTCGCATGGCCAGATTGTCGCGAGTAATGCCCGCATTGTTCACCAAAATGTGGGGCCCCGCCAATTCTTTGCCAAGCAAATCAACCAATGCGCTGACAGCCTCTTGATCGTTCACGTCAAGCGCAACACCCCGGCCGCCTTTGGCAGACAACCACTCATGAAGAGTTTCTGCGCCTGCCGCAGTGGTGGCGGTACCCACCACCGTGGCGCCTTTTTCTGCCAATGCCAGGGCAATGGCGCGACCGATGCCTCTCGAAGCCCCCGTGACCAGTGCCACTTTGTCATTTAATTCCATTTGACTCACTCCCCGCGGTGATCGACGATCAGTTTAACTATTATTCAGTGTTTCGATGGCGGCTTGTAGACTCGCCGGGTCATTCACTGACAAAGCAACCAATGAAGCATCGATTCGCTTGACCAAACCACTTAACACTTTGCCGGGACCACATTCAACGATGTGTGTCACCCCTTGTTGGGCCATCGCTTCGATGGTCTGAACCCAGCGCACTGGATGCCAGGCTTGGTCAACAAGCGCTTGCACAATCTCAGTAGGATCTTGGTGCATTTGCACATCCACGTTTTGAATCACGGGAATTTGCGGCTTTCGCAGCGTCACGTGGCTTAAAGCCTGCGCCAAAACAGCCGCCGCGGGCTTTAAAAGACTGGCGTGAAAAGGTGCCGAGACAGGCAATAAAACAGCCCTTTTGGCACCCGCTGCCTTGGCGTTTTCCATGGCCCGCTCAACAGCGGCACGATGTCCAGCAATCACCACTTGCGATGGCGCGTTAAAGTTCACTGCTTCCACGACTTCACCGTGTGAGGCTTGCTCACAGACAGCCAAGACAGCATCATCCTCAAGCCCAAGAATAGCGGCCATGGCACCGGTTCCAATTGGCACGGCCGCCTGCATGGCATCGGCACGGACTCGAACCAATCGCACGGCATCGGCCAAGTCCATCACACCAGCAGCCGTCAGCGCCGCGTACTCTCCCAAACTGTGGCCGGCCATGACTAAGGGCTCAGGGCCGGCGGCGGCACGCCAAGCCGCCAAGACAGCTAAGGAGGCTGCCAACATGGCCGGCTGCGTGTTGGTTGTTAAGTTGAGCTGTTCGATCGGGCCACGCGCAATCAAACCGGATAAATCTTCATTTAACGCCGCATCTGCTTCAGACATGACCGCTTGAGCGGCCGGTGTACCGGCCCAGACGTCTAACATGCCGACGGCCTGAGACCCTTGCCCAGGAAAAACAAATGCAAATTTCATATCACTGACTCCATGCATTATCGTGGTCACATGCGAACCACAACCGAACCCCACGTGAACCCACCGCCCACGCCTTGCAGCAATACCTCGTGACCCGCCTTGACCCGCCCATCTCGACACGCCGCATCGAGAGCCAAGGGTACGCTAGCAGCAGAAGTATTAGCGTGCTGATCCAGCGTGACCACGACCTTATCCATCCCAGTCCCGAGCTTCTTGGCCAAAAAAGAAAGAATTCTTAAATTCGCCTGATGCGGGATCAGCCAATCAATCTGTGCCAGCGTCAGCCCTGCTTGGTCAACGACCGAACGGGCGGACTTCTCGAGCACAGAGACCGCTTGTTTGAAAACGGCTTGACCATCCATGCGCAAAAAGGGGTCACCCGTGACTTGACCATGTGCGACGTTGCCCGGTGTGCATAGGATGCCTGCCAGACTGCCATCAGCGTTTAACTGCGCCGCTCGAATACCAGGCTCATCGCTGGCTTGGAGTAATACCGCGCCAGCACCGTCACCAAAAAGCACACAGGTGCCACGGTCTTTCCAATCCAAAATATTAGAAAACACCTCAGCACCGATCACGAGCGCGCATTTGGCACGCCCGCAACGAATGAAGGCATCGGCGGTGGCCAAAGCGTAAACAAAGCCGCTACACACCGCTTGAAGGTCAAATGCTGCCGCACCATGATTGCCTAACTTGGCTTGTACCAAGCAGGCTGTGCTGGGAAATACCATGTCTGGCGTTGAGGTGGCCAAGATAATCAAATCGATGTCATTGGCTGACTTCCCGGCTTGTGCCAATGCCCGCTTGGCCGCTTCGCAAGCCAAATCGCTAGTCATCTCACCCGCCGCGGCAAGGTGTCGCTGGCGAATGCCTGTTCTTGAAACGATCCATTCATCAGATGTTTCAACACCATTGCGTGCTAACTCAACGGCTAATGCATCGTTGGTCAACACGCGGGTCGGCAAATAACTGCCCGTGGCGCTAATTCGTGAGTAGATTCTGGCGTCTTTCATCATTTTTGAATTACCGAAGTCAAAGCAGCCTGATTGGCCTGCGCTTGCTCATGGGCGTGGCTTTTGGTGAGCCCGGTGATCGTTGAGGAGATTCGCGCGAGCAATCCAGTCGCAACGGCGTCATGCGCCCGTTCCAATGCGTACCTAAAAGCATACTCGTCGGCTGAACCGTGACTTTTAAAAACAACACCTTTAAGCCCAAGCAACGCCGCACCGTTATGACGACGATTATCCACCCGGCGACGAAATCGATTTAACACTGGCCGAGCCAACAAACCCGCTAGCATCGTCAAAAAACTACGGTGAAACTCTTCCCGAATCATACTCGCGACCATGTGAGACAGCCCTTCGACTGATTTAAGCAAAACATTGCCCACAAATCCATCACAAACAACCACATCAACCGTGCCCTTGAAGATGTCATTACCCTCGACATTCCCAACAAAATTCAGCGAACTGGCTCTTAACAAGTCTGCGGCTTGTTTGACAATGTCATTGCCTTTTATGACCTCTTCGCCGATGTTAAGCAATCCGACCGATGGTAGTTCGGTTTCCTGCCCTCGCTGCGCAAGAGCCGTGCCCATGATGGCGAACTGCAATAAGTGTTCGGCTGAGCAGTCGACGTTGGCGCCTAGGTCCAAAACAGTGGTTGCACCGCCCTTCTGATTTGGCATGGCAGCGGCTATCGCTGGCCGGTCGATACCGTCGAGCGTTTTAAGCACATATCGTGAGATGGCCATTAGGGCACCGGTGTTACCCGCTGACACAAAAGCCTGAGCTCGCCCATCCTTGACCGCTTGGGCGGCAACACGCATGGAAGAATCTTTTTTGCGTCTTAAAGCAATCTCGACCGAGTCTTCCATGGTGATCACTTCAGAGGCGTGCAAAATCTCGAGGCGACCGTGTGTCACGTTAGGATAACGGGGTTGATGCTTTTTAAGTTCGCGACCAATCTCATCCTGTCGCCCGACCAAGAGCAGGACAGTCTCTGGGAACTGTTGGGCGAATGCTAGTGCGGCTGGTATGGTGACTGGTAAACCAATATCACCACCCATGCAATCGATCGCGATATGGACAGGTGTGCTCACGGGGCCTTTGAGGGCATCAGATGCCCATAGCTCACGTCAAGTACAAAGTTACTCGTCGGCCTTCGTCTTCAAAACCTTACGCCCACGATAAAACCCGTTTGGGCTGATGTGGTGACGCAGGTGTAATTCGCCCGTATTTGGCTCAATCGCCGTTGGCGGCGTCGAGATAAAATCATGCGAACGGTGCATACCGCGTTTGGAAGGTGACTTCTTATTTTGCTGAACAGCCATGATGACTCCTAAATTAGCGCGAATTGTAACGCGCTATCAATCTAAACACATTCTAAAAACAAATATGTCGACTTTCATCGACCCTTTAATGCTGCGAGCGAACCAAACGGCGAAACCCGAGTCGCGACTGGCTCTTCTTCAGCCGGCGACACCGCTGCCGAACAGTTGCTGTGTTTTGGCACATACGGCACAGCCAAAATCAACTGGTCTTCAATCAACTGCCCAATGTCAAAACGCGTGTCAGCCACTAACTCTTCTGGCGTATCCAGATCAAGGGGCTCGGCATCATTGGCATCTTTCAGTGCACTTTCTTGTCGAACCACATCAAATAACACCGACTCATCGACCGTGTAAGTCAGTGGTTGCATGCATCGCTGGCATGTCAGCCGTATTTGAGCCTGCACTTTCAAGACCACCTGAGGCTTACGCCCCAGTTGCATTTGACCCAGCAACGAAAACCAAACCACACCGGGCTCTTGCGCAACAGCCGCACTGACTTCTCGCACCAAAGGTTGCTCTGGCAGCCCTTCTATCAATCTCACTAAACGACGGATGGCAAACGCACCATCAACGCGCTGACTTTCGCTGGCGAATCGGCGTAAGTCAATCAATTTGGGCATGCCCCAATTCGCAAGGCAAGCCGCACGCCATGGCCGATCTTCTTCCCAAGGACGAACCGCACCAGTCTGATCGACAGCCATCACGAAAGTTCCACTATTGCTAGCATCCTAAGAAGTTGGCCCTGCGCAAGCAAGCGATTGAAATCGTCCCAACTGCCCGAGGTCTTTCGCACTGGCTAGCAAAGCCCGCTATCATAACGCCAAAACCATCTCCGAAACAAATGAGTGTGTTGCAAACAACCGATCGTCCGCCCCCTTTGATCCTTGCGTCGAGCTCGCCATATCGATCAGAGATGCTATCTCGCTTGGGTTTACCCTTCAAAACCGAGGCGCCTGAAATCGACGAAAGGCGAGAAATTGGGGAAACGCCCAAATCAACTGCCCGTCGTTTGGCCCTGCAAAAAGCCCTAAAAATTCTTTTGCATCAGCCTGATGCTGTCGTGATTGGCGCCGACCAAGTCCTTGATATCGATGGCCAAACATTGGGCAAACCCGGCTCACACGAAGCTGCCGTTAGGCAATTGACACGGCTCTCAGGCCGAGCGGTGACGTTCTACAGTGCTTTAGCGGTCGTTTGCGCCTCGGGTCGGCAAATATCAGTCATCGAGTGTCATGCATTGTTTAAGCCCTTAACGCTCTCTCAAATAGAGCGCTATCTCACCATTGAACGCCCCTTTGATGTGGCTGGCAGCGCCCGAGCCGAGGGCTTGGGCATTTCACTTCTGGATAAGCTCACCAGTGATGACCCCACAGCCATCATCGGCCTGCCACTGATACAACTCACGGCCATGCTTTCTCGCGCCGGACACAACCCTTTAAACCAACACGTATTGAGTCAACCATGACCGAGCCTGTTCCATCAGCGGCCAATAGTGGCACGCTGCACTTGATTCCCGTTGGCCTTTCAGAGCGACCGATCAATGATTGGTTGCCCACCGCTGCACAGCAAAAGGCCAGCGCGCTGCCTTCCTACATCGCTGAAAACGCAAAAACCGCTCGTGCGTTCCTCAAACAACTGCAGCTGACGCAACCGCTACAAGAAATCAATATCCATACCCTGACCGATAAAGCAGATGACGCCATGATTCGCCAATGGCTGACCCCGCTTTTGCGCGGCGAAGACATGGGCTTGGTTTCTGAGGCCGGATGTCCAGCGGTGGCTGACCCGGGCGCGCGCGTTGTTGCGCTCGCCCACCGTTTAAACATCAGGGTCAAGCCTTGGGTTGGGCCGTCATCCATATTGTTAGGCCTGATGGCCAGCGGTCTTGAAGGGCAACGATTTGCCTTCCACGGCTATGCCCCGGTGAAACCTGACGCCCGAAAGCAGCAACTCAAGCAGTGGGAACAAATCTCACTGCGACAAAAACAAAGCCAGTTGCTGATTGAGACACCCTATCGAAATGTCGCCATGTTTCAAAGCCTGATTGAGACCTTGGCGCTGCAAACGCGACTTTGTGTGGCAAGGGACCTAACGGGTGAGCACGAATGGGTCAGCACCCGTTCCATCGCCGATTGGCGACGCTTGCCAGCGCCAGACTTGGCTAGCTGGCCGACGCTTTTTTTGTTTCAGGCCTGAATCGAGCAATCAGCCAGGGCCCAGCCAACCGCCACGCCAACAACAGCAACATGACAGCACCGTAAACCAAAACCTCTGTGTAGTCGTTTTTGCCTGACTTGTGCCACCAGTAGTGGAGAATGACCAGAGCACCGATCAAATAAATCAAACGGTGCAATGTCTTCCAACGCTTGCCAAGCTCTCGCATGGCGCGTTGATTAGACGTCAGGGCGAGCACCAGCAGGGCCAAAAAGGCCAGCATCCCAACGGTGATAAATGGGCGATCGATCACGTCGCGCCACATCGAACCCACCACAAAGCCTTGGTCCCACCAAGCCCAAGTGATGGCGTGCAAGGCTGCGTAAAAAAAGGCAAACAATCCGCAGGTGCGGCGTAACCTAATAAGGGCGGGCTGATTAAGCACGTCGCGTATCGGACTGACCGATAGCGTTACCAAAAGGCAAACCAACGCCCAGGTGCCCGAGGATCGCGTTAAAAACTCCATGGGATTGGCTGTCAGCTCACCTTGCCAGCCGAGCCAAAACCACCGTAACAGTGGCAAAAGGCCGAGCAACAGCAAGACCGGCTTGTAACGATCGACGGTGAGGGCCGAGAGCCTAGACACTGGCGATACTAGCGCTAGTAATTTTTTGTCAAATCCATGCCGGCATACAAACTGGCCACTTGGTCGGCATAGCCGTTAAACATCTGCGTTGGACGCTTGGGCGTGAAAAAGCCTCCCTCACCAATGCGACGCTCAGTCGCCTGCGACCACCTCGGGTGCTGCACGTTGGGATTAACGTTGGCATAAAAGCCGTACTCAGCGGCAGCGGCTGCCACCCAACTGGTAAGCGGTTGCTTTTCTGTCACACGGATTTTGACGAGAGACTTTGCAGACTTGAATCCATACTTCCATGGCACCACCAGCCTGACAGGTGCCCCGTTTTGATTGGGTAAAACCGTGCCGTAAACACCAAATGTCAATAGCGTTAAGGGATGCATGGCTTCGTCCATGCGCAGTCCTTCGCGATAAGGCCAGTCGATTACCGAAGAACTCAATCCCTTCATCACATCGGGCTGCATATCGGTAACGAACTCAACATACTTCGCATTACCCGTGGGCTGAACTTTACTCAGTAGCGCTGACAAGGGGTAGCCTATCCATGGAATCACCATCGACCACCCTTCCACACAACGCAGGCGGTAAACCCGATCCTGCATGGGCGATAGGCTGAGCAAATCCTCAAGACCATAGATGCCGGGTTTGGCAACCTCACCCTCGATCTGAACAGACCACGGCTGAACTTTCATGGCGCCCGCGTATTTGGCAGGATCTGCTTTGTCTAGACCGAACTCATAAAAATTGTTGTAAGTGGTGACATCTTTTTGGCTTGTCAGCGCTTCCATGCTGACATAGTCGAAGTTTGCTTTGGCGGGTAAAGGCGCCAACTCTGACTGCTGATTGCGCTGCGCCATGGCACTCGAGAACGGCAGTGCGCCAGTAGCGGCCATCAAGGTGCCGCTCGCTAACAATTGTCGGCGCTGTGTCCAAACGCGTTGTGGCGTGATTTCGCTGCTTTTTGGCTCAGGGTATTTATAACGAGTCATCTCAAATCTCCATGGGTGCCCAAGGTCGGGTCTTTGTGCTTAACCACTGATTCACACTCAAAACGTCATGCATCAAAGCTTGATGGGGCTGTTGGCGTAATGCCTTCTCTGGATGGGCGCCGTAGGACACACCCAACCCATGCACGCCCGCGTTGGCGGCCATCTGTAAGTCATGTGAGGTGTCTCCCACCATGATGACCGATGATTTTTCCACGCCGACAACATTCATAATTTCATACAGCATACCTGGGTGAGGCTTGCCAAATGTTTCATCAGCGCACCGAGTGGCCATAAAGAAATCTCCAATACCAGTGTTGCGCAAGACACGGTCCAAACCAACCCGGCTTTTGCCCGTGGCCACCGCAAGCGCGACGCCATCTTGGCGCAGCGCTTCGAGCATCTCGGGTACGCCTTCAAACAAAACAAGCTTGGGATCGCGACTCAGGTAGTGATAACGGTAACGCTCTAAAAAATAAGGTCGCTTTTCGTCAGTCAGTTCAGGCACAGCGTGATTCAGTGCCGGCTCCAGTGATAATCCGATCACCCAGCTCGCTTGCTCATCGTCAGGAACAGGTAGCCCTGAATCGACACAAGCCGCTTGAATGGCTCGCACAATATCAACCGTTGAATCCATCAACGTGCCATCCCAATCAAACACAACCAGCGAATAATCACTCATTTCGACTCATCCGTCATTTCTCGAACAAAGGCATGGGCTTTTTCAAAAAGCGCGGGCACGGGTGCCTCTAAGGTCAATGCCTCACCCGTCGAGGGGTGAACCAAAGACAACGTTCGAGCATGTAAAAACATTCGAGAGAATCCATTTTGCTTGAAAAAATCCCGTGTCTGGTCATTACCGTACTTGTCATCGCCCACAATGGGATGACCCGTCGACGCCAAATGCACCCTGATCTGATGGGTCCGCCCCGTTCTTAGTTCCGCATCGACCAAGGAATATTTGGCCAATCGGCTCAAACATGACACGATCGTGTGGGCCGACTGACCGTCTTGATCGACTTTGACGCGGCGCTCACCGCTAACGGTATTCCATTTGGTCAAGCCAAGCCTGATGTGTTGGCGATCGTTGAGAAACCGACCTTCAACGAGTGCCACATAATGTTTGCGAACTTGCCCATCGCGCATGAGCTGATGCAACGCAACCAGTGTTTGTCGCCGCTTAGCCAGCATCAAAAGACCAGAGGTGTCTCGATCCAGTCGGTGAACGAGCTCAAGAAAAGCCAATTCAGGGCGAGCCGACCGAAGAGACTCGATCACGCCATGTGAAACGCCACTGCCGCCGTGCACCGCCACGCCAGGCGGCTTATCGATCACCAATAAGCCGTCATCCTCAAAAACAATTGAAAAAGTTTTGGCGGGCGCGCGGTGCGCCGTTGGGCTGGGCTGAGACATTCGAAAGGGCGGTATCCGGATGACATCGCCCACCTGAATACGATAATCGACCGCCGTGCGCCCCTTATTGACCCGGACCTGACCGCCACGAACCGCCTTATATAAGTGACTCTTAGGAACCCCTTTGCACAGACGGATCAAGAAGTTGTCTAAGCGCTGGCCATCATGGGACGGCGTGACTTCAACCCATTGGATGAGAGGCCTTGAAACACCCTTCTCTTTTTCGATCATGACAGTGATCTACTCATAATCGCTACCCAGTGTCTTGAAAACAAGCATATAATCCATTGAGCCCAAAAAGGTCTGAATTTTTTTTCAATGTTGAGTCGCTTAAATAACAGCGTTCTCCATCGAATGGTGCCATTGTAACGACAGCACGTTCAGACTTGGGTGACCGATGCTCGATCCGAAACGATCTGGGCGCAAACGACGAATAAAATCGAAAGAAGAAACTATCAAATTTCTTATATTGGGCAGACAATTTGTCCAATGTTGTCAGCGTTTTAACCTGGTATTTTTGTGTTGATTGATTACCGGCTAAAAAACAAGGATAGCGGCCCTTTCAGGGCCACGCTGGCCTAACGAACACAACACTCGCCTCTGAGCGAGTGTCGTTGTACGCGTACATCCGTTTCATTTCCTCACGATAGCGTGATCGGTCTCTCTGGGCTGCGCGGCCTTTTTGCGCGCTAACTTACGGAGAATTTGAATGAAACGCATGTTATTTAACGCGACGCACCAAGAAGAATTACGCGTGGCAATCGTCGATGGGCAAAAACTTGTCGACCTTGATATCGAAACCGCTGGCCGAGAACAACGCAAAGGCAATATTTACAAAGCCGTCATCACCCGAATCGAACCGGGTTTGGAAGCCTGCTTTGTCAACTACGGCGAAGAGCGCCACGGTTTTTTGCCCTTCAAAGAAGTGGCACGAACATACTTCAAAGAAGGTATTGACGTTCGAACCGCACGCATCCAAGATGCCTTGCGTGAAGGCCAAGAACTGATCATCCAGGTTGAGAAAGAGGAGCGCGGTAACAAAGGCGCGGCACTCACGACTTTCATTTCACTGGCTGGCCGTTATTTGGTTTTAATGCCCAACAACCCACGTGGTGGCGGAGTCTCGCGTCGCGTTGAAGGCGAAGAACGCCAAGAATTACGTGAAGCGATGGAACAGCTCGATACCCCTCAGGGCATGAGCATCATTGCTCGTACAGCCGGCATTGGGCGATCAGCCGAAGAACTGCAGTGGGATCTTTCTTATTTGATGCAACTTTGGGGTGCGATTGATGGCGCGGCCAAAGGCAATGCCGCACCGATTTTGATTTACCTTGAATCAAGCTTGGTCATTCGCGCGATCCGGGATTACTTCTCGCCCGACATCGGTGAGATTTTGATTGATACCGACGATATTGCCGACCAAGCCACGGCTTTTATGAGCGTGGTCATGCCCGATAACGTTCAGCGCGTCAAACGGTATCAAGATGACGTGCCTTTATTCTCACGTTTTCAAATCGAACACCAAATTGAAACCGCTTACTCACGTCACGTTGATCTGCCGTCAGGTGGATCAATCGTTATCGATCACACCGAGGCACTTGTGGCCATCGATGTGAACTCAGCACGCTCAACGCGTGGTGCCGACATCGAAGAGACAGCAACACGCACAAACCTAGAGGCCGCCGAAGAGGCCGCTCGCCAGCTCAGACTTCGAGATCTCGGTGGCTTGATTGTCATCGACTTCATCGACATGGAAGACAGCCGCAATCAGCGCGCCGTCGAGCAAACACTTCGTGACGCACTACATGTCGACCGCGCGCGAGTCCAAATGGGCAAGATTTCACGCTTTGGTCTGATTGAACTGTCACGCCAGCGTCTGCGCCCCGCTTTAAACGAAGGCTCGCACATTACCTGCCCACGTTGTAACGGCACTGGTGTCATTCGTGACGCCGAATCAAGCGCCTTAAACGTTTTACGTTTGTTGCAAGAAGAGTCAATGAAAGAAAACACGGCTGCCGTACACGCCCAGGTGCCTGTCGAAGTCGCCACTTTCCTTCTCAATGAAAAGCGCGCTGATATCACCAAGATGGAAGCGCGGCTTAAAGTCAACCTGCTGATCATCCCCAACAAGCACATCGAAACCCCGCATCACATCATCGAACGGCTGCGTCACGATGACCCGCGCCTTGAAGATGTCAAGACCAGCTTTGAGCTGCTTGAAGCGCCGTCCACCAATTTGGCTTGGGCGCCAAAGGAGCTTGATACCAAAACAAAGCCTGAGGCATTGGTTAAAGGCGTCACGCCAGCACAACCCGCACCGGCTCCCACACCACGGCCTGTGAAAGGCTTGGCCTCAGCTCAAATCAGTGATGGTGCATCGGGTGGCTTGTTCAAAACGATTGGCGCTTGGATCAGCAAGCTATTTGCCAGCGAACCAGAAGCTGCAGCAGTTGCCGCACCCCCCACAAAAGAACCGTCCTCACGAAACGCTCGCAGCAACAACGGCCAGCGCAATCGACGTGGCCGCTCAGATAACCGCCGCACCGATCGAAATGCCACGGGCGACAAAATAGAAGATAAAGCAGTGAGTCAAACCGTGGCTGCTATCGCAGCGCCTATCGAAGACTCAGATGTCGGCGAAAACGGTCCACGCGCTCGTCGCAACCGACGTGGACGCGGACGTTCCAAACAAAACCAGACCGAACTAGCCACAAGCACCGACGAACGCTTGAACGACCCAGCAGGCCCTGTTACCGATGAAGCTTTGGTCACCAGCGTATTAACTGACGCCAGCCAGCCAGGCCTGAACGCTGACAGCACAACCACCGACGAAACAACTGAAAAGCCTCGTCGTCGCAGCCGTCGTGGTCGCCGTGGACGCCGTACGGGTGACAGCACAAGCAACGACGATTCCACAAACGGGCAGGACGATGACTCAAGTGCCGTTGAAACGGCGGCACCCGATCAAGCGCCTGAGTCCGAGACGACGTCATTAGCCGCTCCAGCGCACACAACACCAGTCATTGCGATCGCTGCACCAGTCGTGGTTACAGCAGCTGTCGCCGAAGTCGTGACCGAAGTTGCGACCGAAGTTGCCACACAAGCGCCCACACCTGTGGTGGTTGCTGAGGTGGCAACAGAAGCCGTGGCCCCAGTGGTTGAGCCAGCGGTTGAGCCAGTTGAAACACCAGCAGTTGAAGAAGCGGCTGCGGTTAATCAGCCGGTTCTCACACAGGTGGTCACAACGGCCATTGAGTCAGCACCCGCAACATCAGTTGCGCAGCCCATGGCCGAACAGCCAGAGGCCCAAGCCCCAGCAGCACCACAACCAGTCACACCACCAGCCAGCAAAGAAGCATTGATTGCCTTGGTGAGCCAAGCGGGTCTGCAGTGGGTGGAAAGCGACGCAACACGTGTTGAGCAAGCGCAGCAAACGATTCGCTCGCAAACACAGGTCCGTTTTGGTCGTGAACCAAAGCAAGCAACCTTGGTCGCGGCTCCAACATTGGTTCAAGTCGAAACCCGCACGCCGATGTAGTGCGATGGGTGGGGCATTGCCCCACCCATTCATGACCCAAACGGTGTTTAGCCCACGATGTTTGACGCACGATATTTAACGGATGCATTTGGCCGTAAAAAAACCCAGCCTAAACTTTTAAGCTGGGTTTTTTATGGCCAAATGCCCGTCTACTGTCTGGCTGGTGTTACTTCCATAGCTAAGCTGATTTTGCTGTTGGCACATCAACCGACTGGTTCATAAAAAGACCCATCATCCTTGCCAGTTCTTCGCGCAACTGACGACGGTCCACAACCCTGTCGATGGCACCCTTTTGCATTAAAAATTCCGAGCGCTGAAATCCTTCAGGCAGTTTTTCTCGAACCGTTTGTTCAATAACTCGAGGTCCGGCGAAGCCGATAAGAGCTCTTGGCTCTGCAATGACGACGTCGCCAACGAAGGCAAAGCTTGCCGACACACCGCCCATGGTGGGGTCAGTTAAAACGCTAAAGAAAGGCAGTCGCTTAGCGGCAAGCTGCGTCAAAGCAGCGTTGGTTTTGGCCATTTGCAGCAAAGAAAACAAGCTCTCCTGCATGCGAGCGCCACCAGAGGCCGCGACGCAAATAAATGGTGTTCTTTGATCAAGGGCCGCTTTCACACCGCGTGCAAACCGCTCCCCGACCACAGATCCCATCGAACCACCCATGAAGTCAAATTCGAAACAAGAGAGCACACAGGGCACACCGTGAATGGCCCCTGACATGGTCACCAGCGCATCGGTCTCACCCGTTTGTTTGGTTGCCTCTTGCAGCCGTTCGGGATACTTGCGAGAGTCGCGAAACTTCAATGGATCCATTGATCGTGTGGTCTGACCGATTTCTTGACGCCCTTCGACGTCAAGTAAAGAATCAATACGGGCGCGAGCACCGATTCGCATGTGATGATCACATTTTGGGCACACATGGAGGTTGGCGGCCAAATCCTCGTTGTACAAGACAGATTCGCAGGACGGGCACTTGACCCACAGCCCTTCAGGCACACGCCGGGCATTGGGATCAACGTTTTTATTGATGCGTGGTGGTAGTAGTTTTTCTAACCAGCTCATTTTTTTATCCGTTGGCTTGGAACGCAATCAAAAGGCTCAATGGCCGGATGGCCCTAGGCCAGTTGGCGAGCCGATTGTTCGAGTGCCAGACGTATGTCACTTAACCAAGCGCATCCGGCCTCGATTGCTGCCTGGGTCTGCTCGCCCTTCTCGCAAGGCTGATAGGCCTTATTCATGACATCAATGAGTTTGCTACCGATAACCACTGCATCAGCCACTTCGGCAACTTTGGCCGCCGTCACAGCATCACCGATACCGAACCCAACGCCCACGGGGATCGAAACGTATTCGCGGATGCGTGCCAACTGTGCGGCAACATCGGCCGTATCTAGGTGGCCAGCACCAGTGACGCCGCGTAAAGAAACGTAGTATACGTATCCTTTGGCAATCTGGCTCACCGCCTCAATGCGCGCTTGGGTTGAGGTGGGAGCCAGCAAAAAAATCGGTGCCAACTCGTGTGCCGCCAACATTTCGCCAAATTCCACAACCTCTTCTGGCGGATAATCCACGACCAAGACACCATCCACACCAGCAGCAGCAGCTCTTTGAACAAACTCAGCTTGTCCCATGCGTTCAATCGGGTTGGCGTATCCCATCAAAACAATCGGCGTTTCCGTGTCTGTTTGGCGGAAATCGTTGACCATCGACAAAACATGGCTCAGACCCACGCCTTGAGCAATCGCATGCTCAGCGGCTTTTTGAATAATTGGCCCATCAGCCATCGGATCAGAAAACGGGATACCCAATTCAATGATGTCAGCCCCGGCTTTAACCAAACCATGCATCAATGGCACTGTCGACTCGGGCAAAGGGTTGCCAGCCGCGATGTACGGAATCAGAGCCGCGCGAGATGAGGTTTGGGCTTTAGAAAAGGCAGTGGTGATACGCTCAATAGTCACGTTGATTCCTACTTAAAGACCGATGCCAGCTTGTTGAGCCACGGTGTTGATGTCTTTGTCACCGCGCCCTGACAAATTCACGAGGATGACTTGATCCTTGGACAGCGTTGGCGCCAAACGCGCAGCCTCAGCCAAGGCGTGCGCCGTCTCTAAAGCCGGAATGATGCCTTCGATGCGGCAGCACTTATGAAAAGCTTCTAGTGCCTCATCATCAGTAATGCCAACATAGGAGGCACGACCTGAGTCTTTTAACCAAGCATGCTCTGGGCCTACGCCAGGGTAATCCAGTCCAGCAGACACGGAGTGCGTCTCACGGACCTGCCCATCTTTGTCTTGAATGACGTATGTGCGGTTACCGTGTAAAACACCCACTTGACCCGCAGACAACGAGGCCGCATGTTGCCCCGTCTCAATGCCATGACCCGCTGCTTCAACACCGACTAGCTTGACGCCTTCGTGCGACAAGTAGGGATGGAAAATACCCATGGCATTTGAGCCACCACCCACGCAAGCCACCACGTAATCCGGTTGCTTACCGGCATACTTTGGCATTTGCTCAATCGACTCCTCACCAATAACCGAATGAAAGTTACGTACCATCATGGGGTAGGGATGCGGCCCGGCCACCGTGCCGATAATGTAGAAAGTGCCTTCAACGTTGGTGACCCAGTCACGCAATGCCTCGTTTAAAGCATCTTTTAGTGTCTTGGAGCCCGACTCAACCGGCACCACTGTTGCGCCCAGTAACTTCATACGAAAAACGTTAGGAGCCTGACGCTTCACGTCTTCGCTGCCCATGTAAATGATGCACTCCATGCCGTAGCGTGCACACACCGTCGCGGTTGCAACACCGTGTTGACCCGCTCCTGTTTCGGCAATGATACGCGTCTTACCCATGCGACGAGCCAACATGGCTTGCCCGAGGCTATTGTTGATTTTGTGGGCACCGGTGTGATTTAAGTCTTCGCGTTTGAACCAAATTTGGGCACCACCGAGCTCTTCCGACCAGCGGCGAGCGTGGTACACAGGTGTCGGTCTGCCAACAAAATGTTTGAGCTCGCTGTGAAACTCAGCCAAGAACTCAGGATCGTGTTGGTAACGTGCGTAGGCCTCACGCAACTCTGCCAAAGCATGCATGAGCGTTTCCGCCACAAAAACGCCACCGTAGGGGCCGAAGTGACCTGTTGCATCAGGAAAATCGTAAGGTTTCACAGCCAGTGCCTCCGAAAGGGCGGTTCGTATTTATTAATCAATTTTAGCAGTCTCAAACCCGTGAGGGTGAGAACTCAACGTCGCTGCACGGAAATAACCCCAACAACGCAAGAAAGGGCTTTATTTGCCCGTTGCAGGTTCGCCCCGTCAGAAACCATCACGGTAAACACCATGTGCGCCAATGACCCTTTGCTTTGGGTATTAACCGCCACAACATTTAATCTCAACCGGGCAAATACTTCAGACAAATCGCGCAGCAAACCCTCACGATCTTGGGCTCGCACCACCACATCGACAGGATACAGGTTGTCAGTCGTGTCACCCCAAGAAACCTCAATCACGCGTTCGAGATGGCGACGCTGAAGCTGCAAATAACTCGTGCAATCCGAGCGATGTACAGAAACACCCCGGCCACGGGTAATAAAACCGCCGATTGGGTCAGGTGGTGCGGGCCGGCAACAGCGTGCGAGTTGCGTCATCAGCGAACCCACCCCTTGAACCAATACCCCTGAGCGCGATTGCACTTCTCGGTGGGGTTGTCGCTCAAGAAGCGCTGTGCTTGGATCGACTGGGTTTTCATCGGCGCGGGGATGAAATACCGCGTCGATTTGGCGCAGGCTAAATGCTTCTTTTGACACAGCCACATACAGATCATCAGCGTGTGCAAACCCCAACTGCTGGGCCAATTGCTCAAGGTTAACGGCCGTTTTACCCAGTCTATGCAACTCTTTTTCAACCAGCGCCTGGCCTTGCGTCATGCGCTGCTGCAACTCGATGGCGTTAAACCAGGCCCGCACTTTAGCACGCGCACGCGGACTGGCTAGATAGCCCAACTGTGGATTAAGCCAGTCGCGCGATGGGCCACCTGCTTTGGTGCTCAGGATCTCAACCGTTTGACCCGTCTGCAAACGCGTGTGTAAAGGGACCAACTGCCCCTCGACTTTGGCCCCACGGCAACGGTGCCCCAGATCGGTGTGCAAGTGATAGGCGAAGTCAACTGGTGTCGAGCCTTGAGGCAGTTCAATCACCCGAGCCTGAGGTGAAAGCACGTAAATACGATCTGACTCCGTTTGCAGCTTAGGCATCTGCCCCTGATCGCTGCCGGCATCTGTTTGCCAAGCCAAAAGCTGACGCATCCAAGCCAGCTGTCGATCATCGGTGCCCGACATGCCGCCTTGACTCACCGGCGCCCCAGTTTCCTTGTAGCGCCAATGCGCCGCCATCCCGTGCTCTGCGAAATCGTGCATGGCTTGTGTGCGAATTTGCACTTCAAAAGCGCGACCGTCTTGATCGGTAACGACAGTATGTAAAGATCGATAGCCGTTGGGTTTGGGTCGCGAAATGTAATCATCAAACTCGTCACCGACGGGTGACCAGTGCGCATGAACAAGACCCAACACGGCATAACACTGCTTCTCATCAGAAACAATCACTCGCAAGGCACGTAAATCATAAAGATGATCAAAATCGATCTCTTTCTTCTGCATCTTGTTCCAGATGCTGTAAATGTGTTTTGGTCGACCTGTGATGGTGGCTGCAATACCAGATTGCATGGTCAGGCTTTCAAGTTGAGCCATTATTTGGTCAATAAACAGTGTCCGCTCAGCGCGCTTTTCCTCAAGTTTCTTGGCAATGTTGCGGTATTGGACCGGATCCAAAAGCCGAAAAGCCAAGTCCTCCATTTCCCACTTGATCTGCCAGATACCCAGGCGATTGGCCAAAGGGGCATACAAATCCAGTGTCTCTCGAGCGTAGCTTGGCGCTGATTCGGTTTTCTGCTTAACCAACCACCGCAGGGTCTGTAGTCGTGAGGCGAGGCGAACCAACACAATCCGAAGGTCGGCAGCCATTGCAAGCAACATTTTTCGCAACATTTCTTTTTGCGAATCTCGCTCAACGCGATCGGCGCTGGCGCTGGCGTCGGTTGCCTCACGCGCCAAATCCCCAAGCTTTAAGAGAGCCCGAGTGCCTTTGACCAATCGACTTAAATCGACACCAAAAGACTGTTCAACAGGATCAGCTCCTTTGCCCACATCGTCTGGCAAGGCCAACAACAAAGCCGTGGCACGGGTTGCCGAATCGGTGTGCATTTGCGCCAAAATCAGCGCGACTTGCGCGCAATGATCAATCAGCGGCTCATCGGCTGGCGTTCGGGCAGGTTCATACTTATCGTTGACCCATGCGGCAACTTGGACCATTAAATCGGCCCCAGCCGCTGGCAGGTCAGCTTGCCAGCCCTTTAAAAGGGTCGGATCGCCCAGATCAATCAGGTTATCCATCGAGCCTCAAGCATGGGACATGGGTCGGGCCACGCCCGACCGCTTTTGGGCGAACTAGACAGCTGCCGTCACCACAATCTCAACTTTGAAATTGGGATTGGCAAGCCGGGATTCGATCGTGGCACGTGGCGGTGCGTTACCTTCTGCGACCCAAGCATCCCACGCCTTGTTCATGCCAGAAAACTCTGCCATGTTGGCCACAAAAATTTGCGCCATCAAGATACGCGATTTGTTGGTGCCCGCTTTTTGTAGCAAGCCATCAATGATGGCCAACACTTGCTCGGTCTGACCCGTGATGTCCAATGAGTCATCTTCGGGCACTTGCCCCGCTAGATAAGCCACCCCGTTGTATATCGCCATATCAGAGAGTCTTGCGCCGACATTGACGCGTTCGATTGGGTTCATGGTCAAAATACCTCTTGTAAGTGTTTGAGTAAATTTTTAGCCGACAGGCGATGCGTTGCCCGCAAAATTAAACAGCGGGTAGTGATTTTATAGGCGGCAGATTAAAAACCTGACGCAGGTACGCAAGGTAGGCCGGGTCGTCACACATGGTTTTTTCTGGCGCATCCGATACTTTAGCCACCGGCTGCCCATTGCAACGCACCATTTTCATGACAATTTGTAATGGCTGTGGGCCCAAATCATTGGTCAAGTTGGTGCCAATACCGAACGACACGCGGCAACGGCCGGAGAACTGCCGTGCAATTTCAATGGCCAACGGAAATGTTAAAGCATCAGAAAACACCAGCACCTTGGTGCGCGGGTCAACGCGATTGGCTTGGTAGTGGGCAATCATCCGCTCGCCCCAAGCAAATGGATCGCCGGAGTCGTGTCGAGCACCATCAAAGAGCTTGCAAAAGAACATATCAAAATCGCGCAAGAAAGCGTCCAAGCCGTACACATCGGACAGCGCGATACCCAAATCGCCGCGGTATTCACGCGCCCAAGTATCCAGAGCAAACATTTGCGAGTCGCGCAACCTCGGGCCCAAAGCTTGGCAAGCCTGCAAATACTCATGACCCATGGTTCCCATGGGTGTGACCCCATGTCTCATGGCCATCAAAACATTACTGGTGCCCGCAAAATGTGAACCCATTGATGTTTGAAGGATACGGATCACCTCTTCGTGCCAGCGTTGCGAAAACCGTCGGCGTGTCCCGTATTCAGCAACCCGGAAAGACTTTAAATCAGGTTGATTAAAGACCAACTGGATTTTTTCGTGCAAGCGCCGGCGACCCTCTTCCCACTCGGGCTGAGGCGAGGCATGCCGAAAAAACACCTCATTGACGATGGCAAGAACGGGGATTTCAAAAAGAATGGTGTGTAACCAAGGGCCTTTGACCAAAATATCGATTTCACCGTTACGGTTGCCATCCTCCGCGGTGATGCAGTGCCTAGGCAGGTGAAAAAGTCTCAAAAAATCAATGAAGTCGCTCTTAACAAAGCGAAGTTCGCTGAGATACAACAATTCTTCTTCGGCGAATTTCAGTACGCATAAGGCATCAATTTCAGCATTGATCTCGTCTAAATAAGGACGTAAATCGACATTGGGCGTGCGGCATTGAAACCGATACTCCACTTGTGCGGCAGGAAAATGATGCAGCACGACCTGCATCATCGTAAATTTGTACAGGTCGGTGTCTAGCAAAGAACGAATGATCATGAAGCGGAGGTCTTTTCAGTTAGCGCCATGGGCGCAAAGTTAGCATAGGACACTTCTGATTTTAGGGACATCGTAAAGCAATCCAGCGCTTTGGGTAAAATCAATGGCATTAATCACTTAAAAATCACTGCGATCATCATGACTCACGTCGTTACCGAAAACTGTATCAAGTGCAAATACACAGACTGCGTGGACGTTTGTCCGGTGGATTGTTTCAAGGAAGGTCCCAATTTTTTGGTGATCGACCCTGAAGATTGTATCGATTGCGCTGTTTGCATTCCCGAGTGCCCTGCCAACGCCATATACGCCGAAGAAGACGTGCCACAAGATCAAATCGATTTTATTGCCTTGAATGCTGAATTGTCGCCAAAGTATCAAACCATCAGTCGGACCAAAGCGCCCTTACCCGATGCAGACCAATGGAACGGTGAAATTGGTAAACTAAAATTGCTCGAACGGTAATCGGTAACGCCTTAACCATGACGGATTCTACCGCTCAAGACAAATATACCCAACAAACCATTGTTGGCGTTCACACTTGGCAGTCTCCCGCTTTGATTTCAGTTCAGGTCACGAGACCCGCAGGATTTGATTATTTACCCGGCCAATTTGCTCGGATTGGTCTACCGGAGGCTGTTGGCCAATCAGAACCCGCTCTGTGGCGCGCTTACTCAATGGTTTCTCACCCCAGTGAAAACATCCTTGAGTTTTTAAGTGTCACCGTCATCGACGGTGCGTTCAGTCCAAAATTGGCCTCACTCAAACCAGGCGATGCGATATGGGTCGAAAAAGCACCCTTTGGGTTTCTAACATTGGAGCGGTTTTCAACCGCTAAAACGCTTTGGCTCGTCGCCACAGGCACTGGCCTGTCGGCCTACTTGCCCATGTTGAAAGATTCAAAAATCTGGCAACAATTTGAGAAAGTGGTGTTGGTTCACGGGGTGAGGCAAGCCCAGGAACTCACCTACAAATCAGACATTGAAGCCATCGCTGGCGCAAACCAAGCGTTGATTTACCTACCGATCTTCTCGCAAGCCCCTTGGTCAGACGGCCTTTACCCCCCAAGCCGCATCACGTCGGCTTACGAAAACGGGCAACTTGAGCGCGCTGCCGGGCGGCAACTCGACCCGGAAGACAGCCGCATCATGCTGTGCGGTAATCCAGCCATGGTGAGCGGCATGCGCGCCATGTTGCAAGAGAGAGGTTTTGCGGCGGGTCGCCGTGGCAACCTTGGCACCTTGGCTGTTGAGAATTACTGGTAGCTTGGCGTGACCACAACACCGAGCCCATTGGTTGATTCGCTAAATGCGCTTCTGCCCCAAACACAGTGTACTAAGTGTGGTTACGACGGCTGTTTGCCCTACGCCCAAGCCATGGCGCTGGGTCAAGCCGACATCAATCGCTGCCCACCGGGTGGCGACGCTGGCGTGGCCAAATTAGCCGCCCTCTTAAACAAACCCATCCGCCCGATAGACCCTGACTGCGGTCAACATGAGCCACTACAAGTTGCTGTCATAGAGGAAGAGCACTGCATTGGTTGCACGCTTTGCATACAGGCTTGCCCGGTGGATGCCATCATCGGCGCCAATAAAAAAATGCATACCGTTCTCTCCGACTGGTGCACGGGCTGTGACCTGTGCGTTGCCCCGTGCCCGGTTGATTGTATTGTGATGATACCCGTGCAACCCATCACCACTTGGTCTGATAAACAAGCGCAAGTTGCACGAACACGCTTCGAAGCGCGCGAGCGTCGCCTGCAACACAAAGCAAACGTTGCTCGCGAAATCCCAAAAGCAGCGACTACCGATAAGCAGGCGGTGATTGCTGCCGCCCTAGCGCGTGCCCGATCGCGCCGAGTAACGCCATGAACAAAACCAAAAGAGAAGCCATTTTTGCTCGATTTGAGCAAGCCAACCCCAAACCAACCACAGAGCTTGAATACGCCAGCGTTTTTCAACTGTTAATCGCTGTCATTCTCTCAGCGCAAGCCACTGACAAATCCGTAAACTTGGCCACTAGAGCCTTGTTTAAATCACACGGCACACCAAAAAAAATGTTGGCACTCGGTGTGACTGGGTTAACGCCCTATATCAAAACCATTGGGTTATTTAGAACCAAAGCCAAAAATGTGATTGCCACCTGCCAAGCCTTGGTTGAACAACACAACAACGAAGTACCCCGAAGCCGAGAGGCTTTGGAGGCTTTGCCCGGTGTTGGTCGTAAAACAGCGAACGTGGTGTTGAACACCGCCTTTGGCGAACCGACCATGGCCGTCGACACTCACATCTACCGTGTGTCCAACCGAACAGGTATCGCACCCGGTAAAACCGTGCTGGCCGTGGAAAAAGCACTTGAGAAGTTTGTACCTGCTCAGTACCAACTCAATGCCCATCACTGGCTCATTCTTCATGGCCGTTATGTCTGCATGGCCCGCA
>ERZ888423.1270-NODE-1270-length-22330-cov-10.727722_pt1 | contig 22330 bp, 20 predicted proteins | sample MGYA00520523_ERZ888423 | MGnify/ENA primary metagenome ERZ888423 (study PRJEB32303, sample SAMEA104408611) | aquatic metagenome | biome: Brackish water; feature: Pelagic; material: water | place: Baltic Sea | collected 2014-06-08T10:24:00 | depth 30,27 m ...
CGGAGCGAGGGCGGCAGCGCTCCGCCGCCAACGACGGCGCGGGTCAGGCTCGAGAGATCGGCCTGCATCTCCCGGCCGCGCTCCAGCACGATCTTCAGGAAGTCCGGCGTGCCGCAGAAGACGGTCGGGCGGAAATGCGCCATCGCCTCGATCTGCAGGTCCGTGTTGCCGACGCCGCCAGGGAACACGGCGGCGCCCAGCGACCGGGCGGCAGAATCGATGATCCAGGCGCCCGGCGTCAGGTGATAGGAGAAGCTGTTGTGACAGATATCGCCGGCGCGCACCCCAGCCGCGTGGAATGCCCGGGCGGCGCGCCAGAAGTCGTCGCTCGCGCCCTCCGGCTCGGCGATCGGGCCTGGCGAGCGGAACAGATGCCGCATACGGCCGGTTGGCGTCGCGGTCATGCCGCCGAACGGCGGATTGGCCGCCTGGGCCGCGACGAGGTCGCTCTTGTAGGTGACCGGCAATTCGGCGAGCGCCGTCCGGCTATCGATCGCCGCCGGGTCGACGCCCGCGAACGCTAGGCCGAAATACGGGGCGTTCGCCTTGGCGTGGGCAATATGGGCCGGCAGCGCCGCCATCAGCGCCGCCTCCCGTTGCGCCGGGTCCTGCGTGTCGCGCGCGTCAAAGAATTCGGGCATGGCCAGGGTCTCCATGGATGGCGCTTCTGCTTCAGGCAGGAATGCTACGAGGCATCGTCCCGCCCATCAATCACATCGATCGCGAGGCCGACGGGGAAGCCCTGGCGCGCCAGGGCGGCGATATCCCGGTCCCGGCGCGCCGCGCGCTCGTTCGGGTCCGGGCGCCAGGGGCCGAGACGGCGGCGCTGGGCATAGCGGCGGGCCGCATCGCGCTCCGGCGCGTCCGACGCCGCGTCGAGCGCCGCGAGCGCCTGCCCCGCCAGGTCCGGGTCGACGCCGGTCGCCCGCAGCTTCATCAACGCCGCTCGCCGGGACGCGCCCCGGCGGCGCAGGGCCTGGGCTTTGCCGGCGGCGAACGCGCCATCGTCGACGACCTCCATCCGGTCAAGCCGGGCCATCGCTTCGGCGACGATGGCCTGGGCGGCATCCGCCTCCAGGCCCTTGCGTCCGGCGCGGCGCGCCAGGGTGCGCTCAATCCGGGCGCGCGGGCCGCCATAACGCTCCAAATAAGCAAGCGCAGCGCGGACATAGCCCATAACCTCACGACTTCCCGGCGTCGTTATATCAAATCCGTTGACATTCAAGGCTTCGGTCCCTTTATTGAGCCCCTTTCCCAAATGGTCGGTTCGCAATTTCGCGGCCCCATTTCTTTCAAGGAGTCAGCCCGTGATCGATACCGTCATGCCGACCTACGGCGTGCGCGACATCGCGTTCGATAGAGGTGAAGGCGTTTACCTGATCGATACGAACGGGCGACGATTCCTGGACTGCGGTTCGGGCATTGCGGTCACGTCCGTCGGTCATGCCCATCCCCATCTGGTGCAGGCGCTGAAGGCGCAGGCCGAGAAGGTATGGCATACCTCGAACCTGTATCAAATTCCGGGACAGTTCCGGGCGGCGGAACGGCTGACGGCGAACAGCTTCGCCGACACGGTGTTCTTCTGCAATTCCGGCGCGGAAGCGCTGGAAGCGACGATCAAGCTGATCCGCAAGTACCAGTCCCATAACGGCCATCCCGCAAAGAACCGGATCATCACGATCCAGGGCGCTTTCCACGGCCGCACGCTTGCGACGCTGGCCGCCGGCAATAATCCGGCGCATCTCGCAGGCTTCGGCACGGTGGCGCCGGGCTTCGATCAGGTGCCGTTCGGCAATCTGAACGCGCTCCGGGACGCCATCACGCCTGAGACGGCGGGCATCATCATCGAGCCGGTTCAGGGCGAAGGCGGCATTCGCGCCATGGACATCGACTACATCAAGGGCGTGCGCGCCGCGTGCGATGAATTCGGCATCCTGATGGGCGTCGATGAAGTGCAATGCGGCATGGGCCGGACCGGCAAGCTGTTCGCCCATGAATGGGCCGGCGTGAAGCCGGACGTGATGGCTTTGGCCAAGGGCTTGGGCGGCGGCTTCCCCGTCGGCGCCTGCCTCGCGACCGAAGCGGCCGCGGCCGGCATGGTCGCCGGCACCCACGGCTCCACCTTCGGCGGCAATCCGCTGGCGTCGGCGGCGGTCAATGCGGTCTTGGACATCGTCCTCGCGGAAGGCTTCCTCGATGACGTGCAGCGCAAGGCGAAAGTCTTCCGCGACGCGCTTGAGGCGATCGCCAAACGCCACCCCGACAAGGTCGAGCAAGTCCGCGGCATGGGCTTGATGCTTGGCGTCAAAACCAAAGCGGTCAACGGCAAGGTCGTCGCCGCCTGTCGCGAGCAGGGTCTGCTGACCGTGCCGGCGGGCGACAATGTCGTGCGTTTCCTGCCGCCTTTGATCATCACTGACGTGCAGATTGCAGAAGCCGCGACGGCTTTCGAAAACGCCCTGGCGGCGGTCGCTGAGGCTGCATGACATCGCTATCATCGAGGCGAAACTTCCTCGATCTCGTCGACTATGACGCCGCCGATCTCCAGAAAATTCTGGCGATCGGCGGAAACGTCAAAAGCGGCGAGACCGATCTTGGCCATGCGTTAGCGGGCAAGACCGTGCTGATGATGTTCGAAAAGCCATCGACCCGGACGCGCGTGTCCCTGGAGACGGCGATCAACCAGATGGGCGGGACGGCCATCGTGCTGAGCCCGAACGACAGCCAGTTGGGACGGGGCGAGACCGTCGCCGACACGGCGCGGGTGCTGTCGCGCTATGTGGACGCGATCGCGCTCCGCACCCACGACCATCGCAAGCTGACCGAAATGGCGAAATACGCGACCGTCCCGGTCATCAATCTTCTATCCGACTGGTCGCATCCCTGCCAGTTGATGGCGGATCTGATGACCATGCAGGAGCGGTTCGGCGATCTCTCGAAGCTGAAGGTCGCGTGGTCGGGCGACGGCAACAATGTGCTGCATTCGTGGATTCACGCGGCGGAGCGGTTCGGGTTCGAACTTTGCATCGCCTGTCCGGAAGAACGCATGCCGGCCGCCGACGCCTTGCAATGGGCCAGGGACCATGACGCCAAGGTTACGGTGTCGCACGATCCCGAAGCTGCCGTCACGGGGGCCAATGTCGTCGTCACCGATGTCTGGGTCTCAATGGGCGACGAAAAAGCCGCGCCGTCGCTCCACAACATGCTCGCGCCGTTCCGGGTCGATGAAGAACTGATGGCCCACGCCGAGCCGGATGCGATCTTCATGCATTGCCTGCCGGCGAAGCGCGGCCAGGAAGTGACCGACGGCGTTCTGGACGGCCCGCAGTCGGCCGCCTGGGACGAAGCGGAAAACCGCCTGCACGCGACGAAGGGCATCCTCGCCTGGTGTCTGGGCCGATCGGGGTGATCGATCCGGCCCTCGCCCAGCTTCGGGCAATTGGCGATGATTTCGTTCTGCCCTTCCAACTGGAGGCGAGCGGCCTGCGAGGCCGCTTCGTCCGGTTGGACAGCGCGGCGGAGCGCATCCTTGGCCGGCATGATTATCCCGACCGGGCCGCAGTCCTGTTGGGCGAGGCGATCGCGCTGACGGCGACCTTGTCGGCGACCGTGAAATTCTCCGGCAAGTTCACGTTGCAGGCCCAGAGCCAGGGTCAGGGCGCGGCGGTGCGCACGCTGGTCGCCGATGTCGATACGGGCGGCCATCTTCGCGGCTACGTCAATTATGACGCCGACGCCATCGCCGACCTGCCGCGCGACGCCAGCCTGGCCCGCACCTTCGGCGGCGGCTATCTCGCCTTCACCGTTGAGCGGGATGACAGCGAAGGACGCTACCAGGGCATTGTGGCCCTGGAAGGCGAGACCCTGGCGGACTCGGTCCATCACTATTTCCGCCAGTCCGAACAGATCCCCACGGCGCTCCGCCTCGCCTGCGGGCGGGATCTGGACGGCCGCTGGCGCGCGGCGGCGATCCTGCTGCAGCGCGTTCCTGCGTCCGGCGGCGAGCCGATGGCCGGGTCGGCCGCCGACGCCCCCCGGCCGGACCCGGAGACCTGGCACGAAGACGACGGCTACATGCGGGCGATCGCTTTGCTCGCCACCCTCGCCCAGGATGAGTTGCTGGCGGCGACGGACCCGCCGGAACGGCTGCTGTACCAGCTATTTCACGAAGATGGCGTGCGCATCTGGGAGCCGACAAGGCTGCTCGGCGACTGCGCCTGCGCGCCTAACAAATTCCATGATTTGCTGGCAAGGTTGCCGCGAAGCGAGGTTGAAGACTGCAAGGTCGACGGCCTCGTCAGCGTCACATGCGAGTTCTGCGGAAAAACGGAGCACTTCGATGACACAGCTCTTGCGGCAATTTTCGAAGCGGACGGGCCTGACTAACATGCTCGCTGGCGCCGCCCTGGCGCTCGCGGCCTGCGCGACCGCGCCCGCCTATTCTCCGACCGCCCCGACCTTCGATCCGCCGCCCTCCTATACCCTGGCGGCCGGCGTTATCGCAGTCGTGATCGGGCCGAACGTCGAGGACCCGAAACCGGGCGTCGCGATCCGGCTGGCGACCACGCCGAAAGCCGTCGTCGCCGACTGGGCCAGAAGCCGTCTCGTCGCCGACCTTGGTTCGACCGGGCGCGCCGAACTGCTTGTCGAGGAAGCGTCCGCCACAGAAACCGCGCTTGAGACCCGGGGCGGCGTCACCGGCGTCTTCACCCGCGACCCGAAGCTCGACTTCAAGGTCGCGTTCGCCGTCACGCTGAACCTGTTCGACGGGGCCGGCCGCCCGGCCGGCAGCGCGCGCGCCACATCGAGCGCGTCGGCAACCTTCGCCGAGGGCCAGGACGAAGATCAGCGCCGGCGGATCTGGGAGCGCTTGCTGAAGCAAGCCGCCGAACGCATGGACGCGGAAATGCAGGCGCAGTTGCAATCCGGCCTGGATGGCCGGGCGCGCCTGAACTAGCCGCGCGCGGCCTTCGCCGCAGGAACGTGTTTATAATGCAGTCATGGCTGGGGCGCGGCTTCAGGATCGCCCCCAGGCCATAGCGGGTCAGCTCCATGCCGATGCTCCTCCTCGTGGTCCTGGCTGTCGTGCAGGGCGTCACGGAATTCCTGCCGATCTCCTCGTCGGCGCATCTGGTGCTGACGCGCGCGGCCTGGTCCGGCCTTGAGCTTGCAGCGCCCGCCCCCGATCCGGTCGGCGACCTCGCCTTCGACGTCGCGCTCCACATGGGAACGCTGCTCGCCGTCGCCTGCTATTTCTGGCGCGACGTCCGCCGTCTGATCCTGGGCGGCGTCGATCTGGCGCGCGGCGGCGGGACCGCCGACGCGCGGCTGGCCTGGCTGACGCTGATCGCGACCCTGCCGGCTATTGTCGCGGGCTTCCTCCTGAAGGACCTTGTGGCCAATTCCTTGCGGGGCCTCGAAATCATCGCCTGGACCACCCTGATCTTCGGGATCGCCCTCGGCCTCGCCGACCGGCGGCCGGCGGACCGCGAGGCGGCGGAGTTATCCTGGCAAGGCGCGCTGCTGATCGGCGTCGCCCAGGCGTTCGCCCTGGTCCCTGGCGTCAGCCGGTCCGGCATCGCCATGACCGCGGCGCGCTGCATGCGCGTCAACCGGGCCGAGGCCGCCCGGTTCGCACTGTTGCTGGCGCTGCCGACCATCGCCGGGGCTGGCTTGCTCGCGGGCGTTGACCTCTGGCAGGCCGAGGGCGCGCGCCTGGGCGCCGACGCCGCCATCGGCGCCGGGTTGTCGTTCCTGACGGCCTATGGCGCGATCTGGGCGATGATGCGGTGGCTGAAAACCGCCAGCTTCCTGCCGTTCGTCGCCTACAGGGTGATCCTAGGCCTTGGCCTGCTTTGGCTCGCTTATAGCTAGACGCGGCGCGGCGGTGCGCTTCGCCGCCGGCCAATCTGGGCCGCGCAAGCCGCGCTGGCGGATCAAATGATCGAGCAGCACCACGGCCAGCATCGCTTCGCCGATCGGCGCCGCGCGGATGCCGACGCAGGGGTCATGTCGGCCCTTGGTGCGAATTTCGATCGCTTCGCCATCGGCGTTGACGCTGGGGCGCGGGATCAGGATGGAGCTTGTCGGCTTCACGGCGAAGCGCGCGACGATGGGCTGGCCGGTCGAGATGCCGCCCAGCACGCCGCCGGCATGGTTGCTTTCGAAGCTGAAGCCGCCGTCATTGTCGGCGCGCATGGCGTCATGGGCGTTCTCGCCGCGCATCTCGGCCGATGCGAAGCCGTCGCCGATCTCGACGCCCTTGACCGCATTGATGGTCATCAGCGCGGCCGCGATATCGCTGTCCAGTTTGCTGTAGATCGGCTCGCCCAGGCCTGCCGGAAAACCCTCGGCCACGATCTCGAGCACCGCGCCGATGGACGACCCGTCCTTCCGCGCCGCATCGACCAGGCCTTCCCAGCGCTTGGCGGTGGCGGCGTCCGGGCAGAAGAACGGGTTGCGGTCGACCTCGTCCCAATGCCACTGGGTGCGGTCGATATAGTCCGGCCCGATCTGTACGACCGCGCCCCGGATCGCGACCTGCGACCCCAGGCAATCGGTCAGCGCCTTTCGCGCGACCGCGCCGGCGGCGACGCGCATCGCTGTCTCCCGCGCCGAGGCGCGGCCGCCGCCCCGGTAGTCGCGCACGCCGTATTTGGCGTCATAGGCGAAATCCGCATGGCCCGGCCGGTAGGCGCGCGCGATCTCGGAATAGTCCTTGCTGCGCTGGTCGGTATTCTCGATCAGGATCGAGATCGGCGTGCCGGTGGTGACGCCCTCGAACACGCCGGAGAGGATCTTCGCCTGATCCGGCTCCTGGCGCTGGGTCACGAACCGCGACGTGCCGGGACGGCGCTTGTCGAGATAGGGTTGGATATCGGCTTCCGACAGCGGGACGCCCGGCGGGCAGCCGTCGATCACGCAGCCGATCGCCGGCCCGTGACTTTCGCCCCAGGTTGTGAAGCGGAAAGCCTGGCCGAAGCTATTGCCAGCCATGGATCGGCTAGTCCTTTTCCTTGAAATCCGCGAGCAGGGCGCTGACGCCCCGGGCGCTCCGGGTGTTCAGCATGCCGACCGCATGATAGCCGCCATCGACGTGATGCACCTCGCCGGTGACGCCGCTCGCCAGGTCCGACAGCAGATAAACCCCGGCGCCTCCGACATCCTCGATCGTGATGTTGCGCTCCATCGGGGCGTTCAGCTCATTCCATTTCAGGATATAGCGGAAGTCGCCGATGCCCGATGCGGCGAGAGTCTTCACCGGGCCGGCGGAAATTGCGTTCACGCGAATCCGGTTATGGCCGAAATCCGCGGCGAGATAGCGCACGCTGGCTTCCAGAGCCGCCTTCGCGACGCCCATGACGTTGTAATGGGGCATCACGCGCTCCGCCCCGAGATAGGTCAGCGTCAGGAGGCTGCCGCCATCCGGCATCAGTTCCGACGCGCGCCGGCACATGTCCGTGAACGAGAAGCAGGAGATGTCCAGGCTCCGCAGAAAGTTCTGCCGAGTCGTATCGGCATAGCGGCCTTTCAGTTCGTCCTTGTCGGAAAATGCGATTGCGTGAACGGCGAAATCCAGGCTGCCCCATTCGGCCTTCAGGGCGGCGAACGTCTTGTCCATGCTGGCTTCGTCCGTGACGTCGCACGGCAGGACCATGTTGGCGCCGACTTTTTCGGCCAGGGGACGCACCCGCTTTTCGAGGGCTTCGCCCTGATAGGTAAACGCCAGTTCGGCGCCGGCGGCGGCCGCTGCCTTGGCGATGCCCCAGGCCAAGGATCGGTCATTCGCAACGCCCATGATCAGGCCGCGCTTTCCCGCCATCAAGGCGCCATCGTTCATGCTTATACTCTTTTGCCTGTTTCGGTTCTTACGCGCGAGCGAAGAATGTACACCATAGGCATCGCCCAAGGAACGCCTTCAAGTCAACTTGCTTCAATGCCTTGGAACGCCTTATAGGTTTCGCCATCGAAATCTTTGCGGCGCGGGGGCATGGCCGCGAAGGTTTCAGTTGCAGCGTCGTTCGCCTGCTTGCCAGCGCGGCCGACAGAAAGGCAGGGCGGGATGGGCACGGGTCAAGCACTGGCGCGACGGTCAGGCGGCCGTCGTATTCTCATCTACAGCCACGACAGTTTTGGCCTGGGGCATCTGCGTCGCTGCCGTGCAATCGCCAACGCCCTGGTCGACGCCTACAAGGACCTTTCGGTTCTGATTCTTTCCGGCTCGCCGATCATCGGCAGTTTCGATTTCGGCAAGCGCGTCGACTTCGTGCGCGTGCCGGGCATGATCAAGCTGTCGAACGGCGACTACACCAGCCATGCGCTCGATCTGGCGCCGGAACATACGCTGGAAGTGCGCGCCTCGATCCTGCAACACACGGCGGCCACGTTCGACCCGGATATCTTCATCGTCGACAAGGAGCCATTGGGCCTGCGCGGCGAAGCTGAGGCGACGCTGAAAACGCTGAAGCAGCGCGGCGTCCGTCTCGTGCTGGGCCTCCGCGATATCATGGACGACCCGGACCAGCTTGCGCCGGAATGGGAGCGCAAGAAGGCCATGCCCGCCTTGCGCGATCTCTATGACGAGATCTGGGTTTATGGGCTGCCGCAGATCTGCGATCCGCTTGAGGGCCTCGCCACGCCCGCCAGCGTGCGCCGCAAGATCACCTACACCGGCTATCTGCGTCGGGAAGCATCGGCCTATGCCGCATCGCTGGAAGCGCCGTCCCTGACCGATGAGCCGTTCATCCTGGTGACGCCGGGCGGCGGCGGCGACGGCGAGGCCCTGGTCGACTGGGTCCTGCATGCCTATGAGAACGACCCGCGTCTGAACCCCCGCGCGCTGATCGTGTTCGGCCCGTTCATGAGCCAGGAGCGGCAGCGGGATTTCCGCGAGCGCGCCGCCGCCCTGCCCAATGTCGACGCCATCACCTTCGACGCCAACATGGAAAGCCTGATCGCGGAGGCGGACGGCGTTATCGCCATGGGCGGCTACAACACATTCTGCGAGATCCTGTCGTTCGACAAACGCGCGATCATCATGCCGCGCACCAAGCCGAGGATGGAGCAACACATCCGCGCCAGCCGCGCCAGCGCCATCGGCCTGACCGGCATGATCGACGGCGACGGCATCCGCGACCCGCGCGACATGGCGACCGCCATCCGCCAGATCCGGAACCGGCCAAGGCCATCGGAGGTCATCGTGCCGGGCCTGCTCGATGGCCTAGACAGCGTCATCCGGCTGGTCGGCCGCGCCTTCGAGATCGGCCGCAGCCCCATACCGCTGCTGCTCGCATCCGAAGGCGGTTGAGCGATGGCCGTGGAAGAGTCCGTCGCTGTGTTGCTGAAAGGCTATCCGCGGCTTTCGGAAACCTTCATCGCCCAGGAAATCCGGGCGCTCGAACAGCGCGGGCTGAAGCTTCGCCTCTATTCGATGCGCCATCCGACCGACAAGAAGCGCCACCCGATCCACGACGAGATCGAAGCTGAGGTCAACTATCTACCGGAATATCTCTACCAGGAGCCGATGCGCGTCCTCCGCGCCTGGCGGAAGCTGCGGCGGACGGCGCTCTATGGGACCGCGGTCCGGGTCTGGCTGCGCGATCTGAAGCGCGACCGGACGCCCAACCGCGTCCGCCGCTTCGGCCAGGCCCTCGTGCTGGCGGCGGAATTGCCGGAGGATGTCCGGCACATCTATGCGCATTTCCTGCACACGCCCGCCTCCGTCGCCCGCTATGCCGCCATTCTCTCCCTGCGCCCGTGGAGCGTCTCGGCCCATGCCAAGGATATCTGGACGTCCCCAGCCTGGGAGAAGCAGGAGAAGCTGGCGGACTGCGCCTGGGCCGTGACCTGCACCGCCATCGGCGCGCGCCATCTGGCGGAACAGGCGGTGCTTGGGGGCGTCAGCGCTGGCCGGGTCAGGCTGGTCTATCACGGGCTCGACCTGGCGCGGTTCCCGTCCGCGCCGCCGCGCGGCCGCGCCGACGGCGGCGACCGAAGCGCCCCCGTCCGCCTGCTAACCGTCTGCCGCGCCGTCGAAAAAAAGGGCCTCGACGATCTTCTGGCGGCCTTGGGGCGGATCCCGAAGGACCTGTCGTGGCGGCTTGAGCATATCGGCGGCGGCCCGTTGCTGCCGGCGCTCCAGGCTCAGGCGGCGGCGCTTGGCTTGCAGGACCGAATCGAGTGGCGAGGTGCGCTCGCCCAGGCCGATGTAATCGAGGCCTACGGCCGCGCCGACCTCTTTGTGCTGCCCTCGAAGATCGCGGGCGACGGCGACCGGGACGGCTTGCCGAATGTGCTGATGGAAGCTGCGACCCAGGCCCTGCCGGCGCTCGCGACCAATGTTTCCGCGATCCCGGAATTCATTCAGGACGGCGTGACCGGCCGCCTGACGCCGCCGGGCGACCCGCAAGCCCTGTGCCTCGCCCTCGAAGAACTGATCCGGAAGCCCGAGTGGCGCTTGTCCCTTGGCCGCGCCAGCGAAGCACGGGTCCGGGCGACCTTCGACTTCAGCGCCGGGGCCGACCATGTGGCGGCGCGCCTCGGAGCGCCGCAAATTGGCGCCGATACGCCTCGGGATGAGGCCGCAGCGTGACGCCAGGCGCTGCCTTCTACGCGCCGCTGAAACCGCCGGACGATCCGGTCCCGTCCGGCGACCGCCAAATCGCCCGGCTGTTCCGGGCGGCATTCGCCGAAATCGGCATGGCGACGCCGCTCGCCAGCCGCTTCCGCAGCCGCGACGCCAGGGGCGATCCCGAACGGCAGAGGCGGATGGCCGCGCTCGGCCCCGCCCTCGCCCGCCGCGCCCTGCGCTCGCTCAGCCGTGAGAAGCCGTCGGTCTGGTTCACCTATCACCTCTATTACAAGGCCGCCGACTGGTTCGGCCCGGAAGCTGCCGCACGGCTGGGCGTTCCCTATATCGTCGCGGAAGCGAGCTATGCGCCGAAACGCGCGGGCGGTCCCTGGGACCAGGCGCACCGCCGGGTGGCGGAGGCCGTCGGCGCCGCGGCGGCGGTGCTTTGCCTCAACCCGAACGATATCCCATGCCTCGAACCGATCGCGGCCGATCCGGCGCGCCTGATCCATTTCCCGCCCTTCCTGGACGCCGCCCGCTTCCAGGCGACCGCCGCCGACCGAACCGCCGCCCGCGCCGGCCTCGCCCGCCGCTATGGCCTGGACGACAGCGCGCTCTGGCTGCTCGCGGTCGGGATGATGCGCGCCGGCGACAAGGCGGCATCCTATGCGGCGCTCGCCCGGGCGCTTGAGCGGATGCGCTTCGACCGGCCCTGGCGGCTCGTGATCGCAGGCGACGGCCCAGCGCGCGACCGGATCGAGCCGGTCCTCCAAGCGGCGACCGGCGGGCGCGCAGTCTTCCTTGGCGCGCTGGACGAGCCGGATCTCATCGAGGCCTATCGGGCGGCTGACCTCATGGCCTGGCCCGCCGTCGGCGAAGCCTTCGGCATGGCGATGCTGGAAGGCCAGGCCTCGGGGCTGCCGGTGGTGGCGGGACGGGTCGGCGGCGTTCCGGCGGTGGTGGCGGATGGGGCCTCCGGCCTGCTAGTTTCGCCCGGCGACGATGCGGCCTTCGCCCAGACGCTCGCCAGCTTGCTGGCCGACGACGACCGTCGGCGCGCCTTTGGGGCGGCTGGCCGCAATCGGGTCGCGACCGAACAATCCCTCGCCGCCGCCGCGCGGCGCCTTGAAGCCGTTATCGCAGGACTTGAGAGACCATGACGTTGCTGGCCCTGATCCGTCACGCCCCGACCACCTGGAACGCGGAGGGGCGCTTGCAAGGCCGCCGCGACACGCCGCTATCGGAAGACGGCAAGGCGGCGCTCCAGACCTGGGCGGCGCCGAAGGCGCTTGCGGCCTTCGATTGGGTCGCAAGCCCGCTTGGCCGCACCCGCGAAACCGCCCGGCATCTGACGGGGCGCCCGGTCCAGACGGACCCGCGCGTCATCGAAATGGACTGGGGCGAATGGGAGGGCCGGACCCGGAAGGAGCTTTCCGAAAGCCTGGGCGACGACTTCCAGGAGAACGAGACCCGCGGCCTGGACTTCACGCCGCCGGGCGGCGAAAGCCCGCGCATGGTGCAGGCGCGGTTGGCCTCATTCCTGCTGGAGATCGGGCAGGCGAAGCGGCCGACCGTCGTCGTGACGCACCGCGGCGTCATCCGTGCGGCCGCATCGCTCGCGACCGGCTGGGACTTCATGGGCAAGCCGCCGGTCAAAGGCATCCATGGGACCTACAACATGCTGCGGGTCGATGCGCAGGGCGGCCTGACCGTCCTGGCCTTCGACGTTCCGCTCGACCAGGAGCCGGAGGCATGACGCGCCCGCCGCGCATTCTGTTCTGGGTCCAGCATCTTCTGGGCATCGGCCATCTGGCGCGGACGGCGACCCTGGCCCGCGCCATGACCGGCGCTGGCATGGAGGTCATCATCGCGTCCGGCGGCGAACCGGCCCCGGTTATCGATGTCGGCGGGGCGCGACTGGCGCAACTGCCGTCGGCGCGCGCGGTCGACATCTACTTCAAGGTGCTGCACGACGCGGACGACCGGCCGATCGACGATGCATGGCGCGCCCGGCGCCTGGCCGCTTCCCTGGCGCTCTATCGGGACGTCAGGCCCGATATCGTCATGACGGAGCTGTTTCCCTTCGGCCGCCGCCAATTCCGCTTCGAACTGGAGCCGTTGCTGGCGGAAGCCAGGGCGGACGGCGCGCCCGTCATCGCTTCCGTCCGGGATATTCTGGTAGCGCCGGCGAAGCCCGAGCGCATGCTGGAAATGCTGGAACGGGCGCGCAAGTTCTACGATCTGGTGCTGGTCCATGGCGACCCCGACCTTGTGCCCTTCGAACGAACGTTCCCGCATCTGGCCGAGCTCAGCGACCGTGTCCGCTATACCGGCTATGTCGTCGATGAGCGCGAGGGTCCGGCGAGCGCTGACGGCAAGGACGAAATCCTGGTCTCCGCCGGCGGCGGCGCCGTCGCCGAGCCCTTGTTGCGGGCGGCCATGGCGGCGCGCCCGCTGACCCAGGCGGCGAACGCGCGATGGCGCTTCCTGGTCGGCCATAATCTTGGTCAGGACGTCTTCGATGACCTGGCCGGCATGGCGGGCGACGGCGCGATCGTCGAGCGGGCGCGCCGGGATTTCCCGACGCTCCTGAAGCGCTGCCGCCTTTCGATCTCGCAGGGCGGCTATAACACCGTGCTTGAAACCCTGGCCGCCGGGGCGCGCGCCGCGATCGTGCCCTATGCCGGCGGCCTGGAGACCGAGCAGACGCTCCGCGCCGAGGCGCTGCAGGCCAGAGGCGCGCTGGAAGTCGTCGCCGAGGCGGACCTCACCCCCGTCCGGCTGGCGGCCGCAATCGACCGGGCGCTCGCCAACCCGCCAAGCTCGGCGGCAGGCGTGCGGATCGACGGCGCGGCGGAGACCGTCCGGCAAGTGCAAGCGCTGCTCAGCCCCGCATGAGCGCCGCTCATGGAGACGCGCTCGACCGGGAGCTCGACCGCTGGGAAAGCCCGGCGACGCTCTGGCTCCGGGACGACGACGCCGTGACGGCGACGCCGGCCCTCGACCGCCTGATCGCGCTCGCTGAAGCCGCGGGCGCGCCGCTGGCGCTCGCGGTCATACCTGCCGGCGCCGATGCCGCGCTCGCGGCGCGTTTAGCCAGGGCCAAGGACGTTTCAGTCTTGCAACATGGCTATGCCCATGCCAACCATGCAGCCCTTGGGGCGAAGAAGTCGGAGTATGCCGACGGGCGCCCGCTTGAGGCCATGATGGGAGAACTCGTGCTGGGACGCGCGACGATCCAAGCTGTTTTCGGGGAACAGGCTTTGCCGGTGTTCGCGCCGCCTTGGAACCGGGCGGCGGACGCCCTTATCCGCCATTTGCCTGAGCTTGGCCTGACCGGCCTGAGCCGGTTCAAGCCGCGCGCCGCGCGCATGCCCGTCGCCGGCCTGACCGAGGCGAACGCCCATGTCGACCTGATCGACTGGCGCGGCGGCCGAATGGGCAAGCCGGCCGCAGCGGTCATGGCGGAGATCGCCGCCCATCTCGCGGCCCGGCGCACGGGGGCGGCCGATCCGGAAGAAGCGACCGGGATCCTGGCGCATCATCTGGCGATGGACGATGGGGCCTGGGACAGCCTGCGCGCCGTGCTTGGCTGTCTAGGCGGCGACGGGCGCATCGCCTGGGCGCGGCCGGCCGCGCTGTTTGCGGACGCGCCATGAGCGCGCCCGAACAGTTCCGCTATCCTTCCCGCGCGGTCATGAAGGACTATGCGCAGGCGGCGACCGGCGCATTGATTTTCGGCGCGCCGTTGATCCTCGCAGGCGGAAACATCTATGTCGCCACGATATTCGGCGCCATCGTTTTGATGTTCGTTACTTTTGGCTGGTCTACATGGCGGCGTCATCGGAGTGTAATCTGCGTCACGGATGAAGGCATTTGGTCGGAAGGCGCGCGCACGGCTGCGCTACGCTGGACAGACGTGAGGCAAATCGAACTAAGGTACTTCGCGACGCGGCGCGGACGGGGGCGCAGCGAACGCGATGGGGGGGACAGTTGGATGCAGCTCAAACTGACCGGCGATCGCGTCGCGATCCGCATCGATTCTTCCATTGAAGGTTTCGACCGGCTCGCGCGCCGGATCGGACGGGCGGCGCAGGAGTTCGACCTGGGCGCGACGCCGACGACAAAGGTCAATTTCGCGGCGATCGGGGCGGCGCCCGACCCAAGCTGGGCCAAGCAAGCCTAAAGGACGATCATGGCGAACCTTCTCGAAATCGACGATCTGTCCGTGGAGTTCGCTGCGCCCGGCGGCGTGGTGCGCGCAGTCAGGAACGTGTCGTTCCGGATCAAGGCCGGCGGCACGACCGCCGTGGTCGGCGAATCGGGGTCGGGCAAAAGCGTAACCGCCCAGGCGATCATGGGCATTCTGCCGAAGAACGCCAGCATCACCTCCGGCGCGATCCGGCTGATCGAACCGAACCAGCCCTTGGTCAATATCGCGACGCTGGACCGGGATTCGAAGGCGATGCGGGCAATCCGCGGCGGCCGCATCTCGATCATCTTTCAGGAGCCGATGACCTCGCTCTCGCCGCTCCACACCATCGGCGACCAGATCGGCGAAGCGCTGCTGCTGCATCGCGACGCCACCAAGAAGGAAGCCCGCTGGCTGACCCAGGACATGCTGAAGCTTGTCGGGTTTCCGACGCCCGACCGGTCGATCGACGCCTACCCGTTCGAACTCTCCGGCGGCCTGAGGCAGCGCGCGATGATCGCCATGGCGCTGGTCTGCCGCCCGTCCCTGCTGATCGCGGACGAGCCGACCACCGCCCTCGACGTGACGATCCAGGCGCAGATCCTGAAGCTGATCCGGGACCTGCAGGGCGAGCTTGGCATGGCCGTCCTGATGATCACCCATGACCTGGGCGTCGTCGCCAATGTCGCGGACGAAGTCGTCGTGATGTATCACGGCGAGGTCATGGAATCCGGCCCGGTCGAGGATATCTTCCGCAATCCGGGGCATCCCTATCTGAAATCCCTGCTGGCGGCGGTGCCGCGCTTCGACATGGCGCCCGGCGAGCGCCTGGTCCCGATCCGGGAAATCAAGCCCAGCACCGGGCATCTTCTGGCCGAAGTCGAGCAGGAGGACGCGCCCGCCGACGCGCCGCCGCTGCTGGAAGCGCGCGGCCTGACCAAAAGCTTTCATGCCCGCACGGCGCTCGGCGCCGAAGCGAAGACCTTCCTGGCCGTCGATGACGTCAGCTTCACGATCCGCAAGGGCGAATGCCTCGGCCTCGTGGGCGAGTCCGGCTGCGGCAAGTCCACGACCTCCAAGATGATCATGAGCGCCCTCAAGCCCGATAGCGGGCAGGTGCTGTTCAACGACAAGGGCAAGGTCGTCGATCTCTCGACCCTCCGCCCGAGCGCCCTCTTCGACTATCGCCGGCGCATGCAATATGTTTTCCAGGACCCGTTCAGCGCCTTGAACCCGCGCATGACCGTGCGGGAAATCCTGACCGAGCCGCTCATCATTCACAAGGTCGGCGACGCCGGCTACCGCCTAGAAATGGCGCGCGAGCTGATGCAACTGGTCGGACTGGACGACATGCATCTCTCCCGGTATCCGCACAGCTTTTCCGGCGGCCAGCGCCAACGCATCGGCATCGCGCGGGCGCTGGCGCTGAAGCCGGAGCTGCTGCTGTGCGATGAGCCCGTGTCCGCGCTCGACGTCTCGGTGCAGGCGCAGATCCTGAACCTCCTGAAGGACCTGCAGGACAAGCTTGGCCTGACCTATCTGTTTGTCTCCCATAATCTTGCGGTCGTCGACTATATGGCCGACCGAATCGCCGTGATGTGCGCCGGTCGGCTGGTCGAGATCGCGGACAAGGCGGCGTTGTTCGAAAACCCGCGCCATCCCTACACCCAGGGCCTGCTTGCGGCCGTGCCGGAGCCGAACCTCGATCAACCGCTGGATTTTGCGAAGTTGATGGATGAGCGCGCCTCCGATCCCGCCTGCTGGCCGGAGCCGTTTACGCTGCTCAGGGGCGAACCCGCCGCCCTTCAGGAAGTCGCGCCGGGGCATTTCGTCCGTGTCAATCTGAAATCCAAGGAGGCCGCATAGACTATGCGCAAGTCGTATCTCTGCCTGAGCGCCATCCTGATCGCCAGCGCCGTTGCGCTGCCGCATGCTGCGAGCGCCATCGCGCTGAAGGAAACGCCGTATTTCGTCAGCGACGTCGCGGCCGGCAAGCTGCCGCCGGTCGAAGAGCGCGCGCCGCTGGAGCCGTCGGTCGCCGACTTCGATCGCGCCAGCGCGACCCCCGGCAAGCCCGGCGGGACGATCCGCATCCTGATGTCGAAGGCCAAGGAAACGCGCCAGATGGTCGTCTACGGCTATGCGCGCCTGATCGGCTACAATTACAAGCTGGAGCTGGTTTCCGACATTCTGAAGGAGTACGTCGTCGAGGAAGGCCGCATCTTCACCTTGCGCTTGCGCAAGGGCCACAAATGGTCGGACGGCCAGCCGTTCACCACCGAAGATTTCCGCTATTGGTGGGAAGACATGGCCAACAATGCCGAGCTTTCCCCCTCCGGCCCGCCGATCAAGATGTTGAGCGAGGGCGCAAAGCCGACTGTAACGATCGTCTCCGATACGGAAATCCGCTACGAATGGCCGACGCCCAACCCGGAATTCATTCCGGCGCTGGCCCAGGCGTCGCCGATGTACATCTTTGCCCCCGCCCATTACCTGAAGCAGTTCCACGGCGCCTATCAGGACCCGGCGAAGCTGGATGAGATGGTCAAGGCCGAGAACCGCCGGAACTGGGCGTCCCTGCACAATCGCATGGACAACGCCTACAACACCGATAACCCGACCTTGCCGACCCTGGAGCCGTGGGTCGTCGCGACCGCGCCGCCGGCGGAACGGTTCGTCTTCAAGCGCAATCCCTATTATCACCGCGTCGACCCGAACGGCGTGCAGTTGCCGTATATCGACGAAGTCAACATGGACATCGTCGCCGGCAGCCTGATCCCTGCGAAGGCGGGCAGCGGCGAGGTCGATCTGCAGGGCCGTTACCTGCAGTTCAAGAACACGCCCTTCCTGAAGCAGAACGAGGATCAGTACGGCTACGTCACGCATCTCTGGCGCACCGGCAAGGGCGCGCAGCTCGCCTTGTATCCGAACCTGAACATCGCCGACCCCGTTTGGCGGGCCGTCTTCCGGGATGTGCGTTTTCGCCGGGCGCTGTCGCTTGCGACCAACCGGACGGAGATCAACGAGGTCATCTATTTCGGCGTCGCCCTGCCCCAGAACAACGCCCTCCTGCCCGGCAGCCCGCTCTATAACGAAGCCGACGCCATGGCCTATGCCGACTTCAATCTGAAAAAGGCCAATGCGCTGCTGGACGATATGGGCCTAAAGCGCGGCGATGACGGCGTGCGCCGCCTGCCGGACGGCCGCAAGGCGGAGATCATCGTCGAAAGCGCCGGCGAGAGCACGGAAGAAACCGACGTCCTGCAACTGGTGCATGACACCTGGCTGAAAGCCGGCATCAAGATCTATACCAAGCCGCTGCAACGCGAGGTGCTGCGCAATCGCGTTTTCGCCGGCGAAACCCAGATCGCGATCTGGTTCGGCCTGGAGAACGGCCTCGCCAGCCCGCAGATGAGCCCCGAGGAATTCGCGCCGACCAGTCAGCAGCATCTGCAATGGCCGATGTGGGGCCAGTACCTGGAGACCAAAGGCAAGGCCGGTCAGCCGATCGACATGCCCGAAGCCCAGCAGCTCTACGATCACTATCTGGCATGGCGCGGCGCCGCCGACGCCAAGGCCCAGACCGAGCAATGGCAGGCGATGACCCGCCTCTTCGCCGATCAGGTTTACACGATCGGCCTCGTCTCCGGCGCGCTGCAGCCCATCGTCGCGACCAAGAAGCTGCGAAACCTGCCCGCCGAGGGCTATTACAACTGGGATCCGGGCGCGCATTTCGGCTGTTATCGTCCCGATTCCTTCTGGCTTGCGTCGAAGTAGAACAGGGCCAGATCGGAGCGTCCGTCCATGCTGCGCTACATCATAAAACGTGTCCTGACGATGATCCCGACGTTGTGCGCGATCAGCGTGCTGGTGTTCATCATCATCCAGTTGCCGCCGGGCGACTTCCTGACGACCCAGATCGCCGAATTGCGCGCGCAGGGCATGGACGCGAACAACGCGAAGATCGAGTTTCTGCGCCAGCAATACGGCCTGGATCGGCCGATGTGGGAGCAGTATGCGATCTGGCTGTTTGGCATGCTGCAGGGCGATTTCGGCTATTCCTTCGAATACGACCTGCCCGTGACCGAGGTCGTCGGCGACCGCTTGTACCTCAGCTTCCTGCTCTCCTTCGCCACCATCCTGTTCACCTGGGCGATGGCGTTCCCGATCGGCGTCTATTCCGCCGTCAACCAGTACAGCGTCGGCGACCATGCCTTGACCTTCATCGGCTTCCTGGGGCTCGCGACGCCGAACTTCCTGCTCGCCCTGGTGATGATGTATCTAGCCAAAGTGCATTTCGGCATCTCCATCGGCGGCCTGATGGACCCGCAATACCTCGACCAGCCTTTCAGCTACGGCAAGTTCATCTCCGTGCTGGAGCATCTCTGGGTCCCGGTCATCGTCATCGGCACATCGGGGACGGCGGGCATGATCCGGCGCCTGCGCGCCAACCTGCTGGATGAGCTGCAGAAGCAGTATGTGACGACGGCCCGCGCCAAGGGCCTGTCGCCCCGCCGCGCCCTGATCAAGTATCCGTTGCGCATGTCGCTCAACCCCTTCATCGCCGATATCGGCAATCTCCTGCCCCAGGTCGTTTCCGGCGCGGCGGTCGTGTCGATGGTGCTGTCGCTGCCGACCACGGGGCCGATGCTGATCGAAGCGCTTCGCAGCCAGGACATGTATCTGGCGGGCTCCTTCCTGATGTTCCTCGCCATGCTGACGGTCGTCGGCGTGCTGCTTTCCGATATCGCGCTCGCGGCGCTCGATCCGCGCATTCGCCTTGGGGCCGGGACCGAACGATGACTGACGCGCCCAAGGACAAGATCGAACACTTCGTCTCCCAGGCGCCGTTCGACCCCTATGCGGTCGAGGTGCTGACGCCCGAGCAGGAGCGGTACTTCCTCGCCACCCAGTGGCAGTTGATGTGGTGGAAGCTGAAGCGCCACAAACTGGCCGTCATCTCCGGCATCTTCCTGATCTTCATGTATCTGGTGGCCGCCTTCGCCGAAGTGGTGGCGCCCTATGCGCTTGAGACCCGGAATTCCAAGGCCCTGTTCGCGCCGCCGCAAAGCCTCCACATGTTCCACGAGGGCGAGTTCGTCGGCCCCTTCGTTTATGCCTACAACCAGAAGCTCGACTTCCGGACCATGCAGCGCACCTACACCGAGGACAAGACCAGGCCGCAGCCCCTGCGCTTCCTCTGCCTGGGCGACGAGTATTCGTTCCTCGGCCTGTTCGACGGCAGCTTCCACCTGGTCTGCCCGGCGAAGGACGGCGCGTTCTATCTGATGGGCACGGACCGGCTTGGCCGCGACGTCTTCAGCCGGATCATCCACGGCGCCCGCATCTCGCTGACTGTCGGCCTGTTCGGCATCGCCATCAGCTTCGCGATCGGGCTGACCCTGGGCGGCCTCGCCGGCTATTACGGCGGCTGGGTCGACAATGTGGTCCAGCGCCTGATCGAGGTGATCCGCTCCTTCCCGGAACTGCCGCTCTGGATGGCGCTTTCGGCCGCCCTGCCCGTCACATGGTCGCCGGTGCTGATCTATTTCGGCATCACGATCATTCTGGGCCTGCTCGACTGGACCGGCCTCGCCCGCGCCGTCCGATCGAAATTGCTGGCGCTTCGGGAGGAAGATTTCTGTCAGGCGGCGCAGTTGATGGGGGCCTCGCCCAAGCGCGTGATCTCCAAGCACCTGCTGCCGAGCTTCGCCAGCCATCTGATCGCCTCGGCGACGCTGTCCGTCCCCAGCATGATCCTTGGCGAGACGGCGCTTTCCTTCCTCGGCCTTGGCCTCCGGGCGCCGATCACGTCCTGGGGCGTACTGCTGGCGGAAGCGCAGAACATCAACGTCGTCGCCCTGTATCCCTGGCTGATGCTGCCGGTCGCCCCGGTCATCCTGACGATCCTGGCCTTCAACTTCCTCGGCGACGGCCTGCGGGACGCGGCCGATCCCTACAAGTAGCCCTGCCCCCGTGACCGCCGATCCGGGATCGGTCCCCGCGGCCGGCGGCCGGGCGTTCTTCGGGCCGCTGGAAGCGTTCCGGGGCGTGGCCGCGCTGATCGTCGCGTGGTTTCACGCGCCTTTCGCCGACGGCGAGAAGCTGCTGATCGTCAAGCAAGGCGCGATCTTCGTCGACTTCTTCTTCATCCTCTCCGGCTTTGTGATGGCCCATGCCTATCTCTCGAAGATCCAGGGCGGCATGGCCTTGCGGGATTTCGCGCTGCTGCGGCTGGCCCGGCTCTATCCCTTGCACCTGTTCATGCTGGCCGTATGGCTGCCCTATGTGCTGGCGAAATACGCCGCCCATGACCTCTACGGCATCGGCACGGACCCGGCCGGGCGGGACGATCTCTGGAGTTTGCTCGGCAATCTGGCCCTGGTCCAGTCAATGGGCCTCTTCGATACGCTGACCTGGAACGGCCCGGCCTGGAGCATCAGCGTCGAGGTTTTCGCCTATCTCGCCTTCTTCGCTGTCGCTGCCCTGGCGCCGCGGCGCTGGTTCGGCGCGCTCGCGCCGCTGATCGCGGCAGCGGCGTTCGCGCTGCTCTACGGCCTTGGCCGCGACAATCCCCAGGGGCTGCTGTTCACCCATGACTTCGGGTTCGTGCGTTGCGTCGCCAGCTTCTTCGCGGGCGCCGCGCTCCATCGCCTGTTCCTCCGCCGGCCGCTCGCCCTCGGCAAGGGCGCAGCGACCGCGCTTGAAGCTCTGGCGGTTCTGGCGGCGGTCGCAGCCGTGCTCCGCTCCTATAACGACGCCGGCTGGCAATTGCTGACCATCTGCAGCTTCATGGCGCTGCTCTTCGTCTTCGCCCACGGCGCCGGCCGCGTGAGCGCCTTGATGAGCCTGCCCTTCCCCCGCTATCTCGGCCGCATCTCCTATTCGATCTACATGGTCCACGCGATCGTCATGATCGTCGTCGGCAATATCGCGGAATATGTCCTGAAAATGCCCCTGGCCGACCGAACGGCCGAGTTCTCGCTGGTCCAGTCGAGCTATGCGACCCTCTATAACGTCGCATTGCTGGCCCTGGTCATCCTGATCGCCGGCGCGGTCTACCGACATGTCGAGCTGCGGGGCAAGGCCTGGACCCTCAAGCGCTTCGCCCGCCCCGCCCCTGCCGCAGAATGACGCCCCGCCCCCAAATGCCCCCGCCCGCCCTTGCTTCCGCCGCCCGGATCGGATATCAGCCGGAACTCAAACAGTTCGCCGGCGTAGCTCAGGGGTAGAGCAACTGATTCGTAATCAGTAGGCCCGCGGTTCAATTCCGCGCGCCGGCACCATATTTATCAATGACTTAGCCGAAGTTCGCCGGACGGCGTCGCCAATTTAGGTAACGCTGTAGGTAACAGATGACGCACTTTTCCGCCCTCCGGCCTTTTCGTCATAAAGATCGAACCGAAAAACCCATCGGTCATCTGGCGCCCTGAAGCCGGGCAGGGTGACGGGCTCGAATCCGCTTAGGCTGGCTCTCCAGCAACGTAGGCCGATACTCATGCCCGCTTCCCCTTCCCGACGCGCCGACCGGCCTGCCCTCGGCATTGGGATGCTGCTGCTGGCGCTGT
>ERZ888423.1272-NODE-1272-length-22269-cov-33.001080_pt1 | contig 22269 bp, 23 predicted proteins | sample MGYA00520523_ERZ888423 | MGnify/ENA primary metagenome ERZ888423 (study PRJEB32303, sample SAMEA104408611) | aquatic metagenome | biome: Brackish water; feature: Pelagic; material: water | place: Baltic Sea | collected 2014-06-08T10:24:00 | depth 30,27 m ...
CCTAGGGCGATTCAGGGGGGAGAGCCGTTTCTTCCGCGTCGTCACTGAAGCGCACCGTCAGCAGATCTTCCTGGGTGAGGCTGCCATTGGCGTCGAGCAGCTCCGGGTGAATGGTGAGACGGCCTGTGCGATCGGTGCTCACAGGCGGCGCCGAAGCCGGGGCGAAGGGAGTGGGGAAAGGGAGATCATTGGGGCGGGAAACAGCCGTGAACCCCTTGGCCATCACCCGAAACGCCTGCCACAACAGACCAAGCAGGCAGGCGGCGTAGAGCAGGGGGAGGAGGCGGGCGAGGAAGGGTTCCATCGGGGACGGACAAGCTGCCGTGGCCGTTGAAGGCCATGGCCCATCATCGCCTGCTTGAAGACCCAGGAGCGATGCTCCAGGCCCAGAGGGTGCTGCAGGCAGCGCCGAAAGAAAGAACCACCAGTAAAACCGTGCTCGTGTCCATGTTCGTTTACAAAAGTTCGCCAATCCTAGTGAAACTTTGGGTTCTGTGTCGAAATCTCCCCTCGCCCGCGCTGTGCCGCACTTCGTCACACCTTTGCTGCCGCAGCCATTCCTCAACTCCTGGCAGCGCCGTTACGGTCGGAATCACGCCCTGCTGTTGTCTTGATCGCCATGACCATGAAACGTTTGCCGCTTCGCCAGCTTCCTTATCTGCTCCCTCTGGCGGTTCTGCTGGCCTCCCCGGTGCTCACCCGACCAGCTCCCGCGCCAGCCCAGGCTCAGCCAGGCAGTGCGCCGGGGCTCTCCAGGCAGTCGTTTGTGACGGCCGCCGTGCGCAGCGCCGGGCCGGCTGTGGTGACGATTGACACCGAGCGCACGGTGGTGAGCGGCGGAGGTACAGGATTGCCGCGCGGCTTGATGGCGGATCCGTTTTTCCGCCAGTTCTTCAACGTGCCGCAGGCACAGCAGCCGTCCCAGCGGACCGAGCGGGGCCAGGGCAGCGGGGTGATCTTTCAGGCCGATGGCCTGCTGCTGACCAACGCCCACGTGGTGGAGAACAGCGATCGGGTGTATGTGGGTCTCAAAGATGGGCGCCGGGTGGAGGGGAAAGTGGTGGGGCTTGACAGGCTTACCGATCTCGCCTTGGTGCGGTTGCTGAGCCCAGGGCCATGGCCGGTGGCCAGGCTCGGGAATTCCGATGCGCTTCAAGTGGGCGACTGGGCGATTGCGGTGGGCAATCCCTTCGGCCTCGACAACACCGTGACCATGGGGATCATCAGCAACCTCAACCGCAACGTCAGCAAGCTGGGCATCACCGACAAGCGACTGGATCTGATTCAGACAGACGCAGCCATTAACCCCGGCAACTCCGGCGGGCCCTTGCTCAATGCCGATGGTGAAGTGGTGGGGATCAACACCTTGGTGCGCTCCGGCCCCGGCGCTGGCCTCGGTTTTGCGATTCCGATCAACCGGGCCCGCAGCATCGCCAATCAGTTGCTGGCCACCGGCCGGGTCGAGCATCCGATGATCGGCGTCGGCCTCGATAACGTGCCCGGCACCAATCCAGGCACGGCGCCGCGTGGTGCACTGGTGCGCTCGGTGTTGCCGGGCAGCCCTGCCGCGGCAGCGGGTCTGCGGCCGGGCGATGTGATTGTGGCGGTGGAGGGGCGCCCGCTTCCCGGCCCCTCCCAGATGATCGCCGCCGTGGAAAGCAATGGTGTGGGCCGACCAATGGCGGTGCGCTTCCAGCGCAACGGCGCCGACATCAATGTTCAGATCACACCGACGGCGATGGTGGGTCAGGGTCAGGGCCAGCGCCGTTGAACAGGAAGCGCAGCTGACTCCGGCGGCGGGATCGCCCGTTCAAAGCCCCATAAAGAAGCCCTCGGGCTTTCACACCCAAGGGCTTTGGAGTTGGTGTGTCGGTACTGCGGCGGGTTGCTAACCGCTGCTGTACGGGAGGGGCAGGCAGGGCAACAGCCAGATTCAGAGCACATCCGGGCCGGCGACGGAAAACTCCTGCTTGACCAGGAGCTTGCCGGCCTCAGTGCCCCCTGCAGAGCCACCGAGGTGACTCGGCGGACTGCCGAGCTGCTGGCGCATCATCCACTCGGTGGCGGCCCGCTGGGTTTGCCAGGCCTGAAGCAACTGTTTGGCCAGACCGCGCAGGGATTGGGCGTCTCCGGTGGAATCGATGACGCGGGTCATGCGCTCCAACTCGAATTTCTGGCCAAGGGTGAGGGCGAGCGGTTCGGACATTCCTGGCATCGCGACGGATCAATGAGCCAACCCAACGCTACGAAGTGTTTCGAGGTCACACGTATCGAACGCCACAGAGTTAGGGAGATCGTGTCAGGATCCGCCCATGCCGGGTCTCGCGCTCTGGGCTCAGTGATGCATCCGCAGTTGCTCAACGCACTGGGTGATGCAGGCTCCGTCATCCAGTGAGCATGTGGTGATGCACTCGAAGTAAGACTCGACGGAGTCTCCGGCGGCATCTCGCCCGAGGGCGGCATCCATGATGGTCATGCCGGTGTCAAGGGCATCGGGGCCAAAGGAAGTTGGGGAAGACAGACGGGGATCGCTCATGGGTCCTGCGGCGGTGGATATGGTCAGGATATGCAGATCAATGGCAAGGGTCCAGAAAAATGAGTTTTCTCGCCTAAGCCTTCATGAAGTTTTTTGTGGTAACCCCTGCTGCGCCCAGCCCCTGAGGCTTTTCTGCTGTCTCTGAGCCTGCAAATGCCCCGCGTTGCGGTCTTGCCCCGCTCAGTTCTGGCGGGTCTTGCGGGAAGCCGCTTTGGCCTGCTGCTTGTCTTTGTTGGCGGCTGTTTTGGCGCGGCGCGTCTGTTCCTCCAGCACCCGCTGCTCGGCTTCGGCTTCTTCGCGCTTTTTCTCCAGGTAGTAGGTGTAATCGCCCCGATAGAGCACCAGTTCGCCGTCGCGCAGCTCCACGATGCGGTTGGCCACCTGGGCAATGAAATAGCGATCGTGGGAAACGATCAGCGCCGCCCCCTCGTACTCCTGCAGCGCCTGTTCCAGCATCTGCTTGGCGGGGATGTCGAGGTGGTTGGTGGGCTCGTCCAGGATCAGCAGGTTGCAGGGGGTGAGCAGCATCAACGCCAGTGCCAGCCGCGCCTTCTCGCCGCCGCTGAGCTGGCCCACCTGTTTGAACACCGCGTCATTGCTGAAGCAGAAGCTGCCCAGCAGGGAGCGCACCTGGGTCTGGGTCCAGTCGGGCACGGCTTCGAACAGGGTGTCGATCACGGTTTTCTCGAGGTTCAGCGCCTCGGCCTGGTTCTGCTCGAAGTAGCCCGGCACCACGTTGTGATCGCCCAGGCGGGCGGTGCCCTCGTCGACCGGCTCGAGGCCCATCACCAGGCGCAGCAAGGTGGACTTGCCGGCGCCGTTGGGCCCGACAAAGGCAATCCGGTCGCCCCGTTCCACCTCCAGCCCCGCGCCAAGGAACAGGATCCGCTCGCCGTAGCTGTGGCTCATCTCTTCGATCAGCGCCGCCTGCCGGCCGGAGCGGGGCGCCGCAGGGAACTGGAAGCGGGGCCCGGACACCCCCTCCAGCGGCGCTTCGATCCGCTCCACCTTCTCCAGCAGCTTTTCGCGGCTCTTGGCCTGGGTGCTGCGGGTGGCGCTGGCGCGGAAACGGTCGATATAAGCCTGCTGACCCGCCAGTTCCTTCTGCTGGCGCTCGAAGGCGGCCTGGGTGGCTTCCCGTTCCAGCAGCTTCTGCTCAAGATGCTGGCTGTAGTTGCCCAGGTAGGTGCGGGAAATGCCGCGCTCAGTTTCGACGATCTGGTTGCAGATCCTGTCGAGGAAGGTGCGGTCGTGGCTGACCACCACGATCGGCACCGGCTGGGCTACCAGATAGCCCTCCAGCCACTGGATCGTTTCCACATCCAGGTGGTTGGTGGGTTCGTCGAGCAGCAGCAGATCGGGATCCTGCAGCAGGATCTTGCCAAGTGCGATCCGCATCTGCCAACCACCGGAATAGTCGCCCACCGGCAGGTCGGCGGATTCGGGGGTGAAGCCGATCGTGGGCAGGAGCTTGTCGATGCGGGCGTCGAGCTCGTAGCCGTGCAGAGCTTCGAAACGGCTGTGCAGCCGCCCCAATTCGTGGATCAGATCATCGAGATGGTCGGGGTCGGCGCTGGCCTGCTCGCCCGCCATTTCATGCTCCACCTGGTGCTGGCGGATGAGCACTTCGGCGGCTTCCCCGAAGGCCTGGAAGAGCTCTTCCCGCACGGTGCGTACCGGATCCACATCGAATTCCTGCTTTAGGTAGACGATGCGGGGATTTCCCTGGCGCACCACCTGGCCACTGCTGGGCTCTTCAAGCCCGGCGATCAAGCGCAGCTGGGTGGATTTGCCGGCACCGTTCACCCCCACCAGACCGATCCGGTCGCCGGGCTTCACTTCCCAGGTGACGTCGCGCAGCACTTCGCCGGTGGGGTAAAGCTTTGAGACGCGTTCCAGACGGAGCACAGCAGGGGAGGTATTGGATGTTGATCCCCATCATCACGCCTGCGCCCGCCTCAAGCCGTATCGGCAGAGTGGAGGTTGGAGCAGGGCGCCGCGATGATTGCCCACCAGCTGGAGCCATGGTGAAACGACTGGAGCAAGTGGTGGCGTTGGTGGTGGCCGCCGGTCTGGCACTGGTGAGCTACTGGCTGTTCTTCAGCTGGTCGCAGGGTGGCCGCTCCGATCGTCTTGCGCCGCGCAGCCTCACACCCACCCCGGAGGGGACTGCAGCGGAGCTGGCGCGCCCGCAGCTGCAAGTCCCGCAACTGCCAGCCCCGCGTTTGGAGCCGCCAGCGGCCACCACAGAACCCTGAGCGGGCGGAGCTGCCGTTTCGATCCGAGCAGCCGGATGCGTAGATCAGAGGCCGCCGCGGGCCTTGACCAGCCATTGCCGTGTGCCCTCATCAAGGCCGGCCAGATGCTCCTTCACCTGCTCGGCGCTGACCGGCAGATTCCATTGCTCGCCCAGCTCCACGATCCGCTGCAGGGTGCCCTTCGGATCTTGCAGGGCCTGCCGGAACAGCAACTGGGTCAGGTCATGGTCTTGCTGGATCCGGGCGTACAGCTCGGCAACGGGTGATGGTGCGGCGCTGGAATCTGTCATGGAAACGGATGGAAGCCGTTGACTGGTTCGACGTTATGGGTGGCTCGCGAGTGGGGCGAGCGATTGTGTGCTGTTGATGGACTTCGGCACCAGGCTGCGGCGGAAGGGGCGAGCCTCCCGTGGGGCCCGCAGCAGCTGGGAAAACAGCACGATCAGGGCCTTCCACTCCGGCGGCGCCTGACGCTGGGGCCAGCTGCCCGGGGTGCAGTACAGGAACCGAATGAGCCCATTGTGGCTGTCCCAGCCGAGCGTCTTCCACGTCAGTGCCACACGCCGTCCCCGCTGGGCCAGACAGCTGGCGTGCAGCGCGTCGGGCAAGCCCGGGAGTTGCAGGGTGGCCTGGCTGAACGGCGAGAGGTCGGCGGTGAGGTGGCCTTCCACCCCCCGCTCGCTGATGGCGTCGATCTGGAGCGTGCAGCTGATCCCCTCCGCCCGCAGCTGGGCGGGCAGGCTGAGCGCCAGCCAGGGGGTGGGATCAAGGCAAGGGGGATCAATGCAGCAGCGCAGTGCCACTAGCAGCGCAAAGGTGTTGAGGCCGCCCCAGAACAGCCCCACCCAGTGGGTGGTGGGAGCGAGCGGACCTGCCTGCAGCTGCAGAAGCACGGCACCCAGATTGATGAGGTTGACCACCAGCAGCACAAGTAGGGGCAGTAGCAACGACAAGGCGCCGCCGCCGTGCTGGCGGAGGCGGTGCTTGGGGGTGATCGTGAAGCCGCCGCCCGGCATCACCAGGCTGCGCAGCACGGTGATCGCCAGTGGCACCGCCAGCAGCCAGCTCATCAGCTCCGGCAGCAGGGCCTGCCGGGAGCCCCTGGTGAGCCAGCCCACCAGCGCCAGTTGGCTGCAAAGCACAGGCAGGGCGTAGACGAGGAACTCCTCAAGCGTCATGCGGATCGGCAGGATGCCGAGCAAGCCAACGCAGAGCGGCATCAGCAGCAGGATCAGCCGGGGCAGGTTGTTGAACCAGTGCAACAGCCCCTCGCTGTAGGAGAAGCGCTGCTGGGCCGTGAGCCCCCGCAACCGCAGAGGATTGGCGTGCAGGCGAAGGGTCTGCAAGGTGCCGGTGCACCAGCGCAAGCGCTGCTGGACGAAATCCGCCATCGTTTCGGCGGCCAGACCGGCGCTGAGCTTTTCTGGCAGATAGACGAGGCGATGGCCGCGCGCGCTGAGCTCCAGGCCGGCCACGAAATCCTCCGAGAGCGCAGCAGGGTTGAAACCACCGACGGCGGCCAGGGCCGCGCGCCGCACCACAAATGAGGTTCCGGCACAAACGACGGCGCCGTTGCCATCACGCACCGGCTGGATCCAACGGTAGAAACTCTCCTCATCGGGCAGCAGCCAGCGCTCCATCGCCAGGTTGCGCATCATCGGGTCGGCGTTGATGAAGGTCTGGGGGGTCTGCACCAGCGCCACATCCGCGTCCAGAAAGAAGCCGAGCGTCCGCTCGAGAAAGTGGGTCTGCGGGATGAAGTCGGCGTCGAACACCACCACCAGCTCCGCGTGGCTGTGGCTGAGCCCGAAATTGAGATTGCCCGCCTTGGCGCCCTGGCGATCCAGGCGGCTGAGGTAGGTGCAGCCGAGCCGATTGGAGAGCTCTTCCACCTCAGCGCGGCCGCTGTCATCAAGCACGAACACCCGCTTCTGGGTGTAGCGCATCGCTGTGACGCCGACCAGACAGCGCCGCAGCACTGCCAACGGCTCGCCGCAGGTGGGGATCAGCACATCCACCGGGGGCTGCCAGGTGCCTTCGCGGAAACAGGCTTCGAGCCGGTCGGCCTGTCGCTCCCGTGGCGGAATCGCCCGCCAGCTCAGCAGGATCTGGATCATGCCGGTGCCCAGCAGGAAGGCCTCGCAGCCCAGCAGCACCAGGGAGAGGGTGAGAGCCAGCGGCGACGACGTGTTGAGGCTGAAGCCCACCCGCCACACCAGATAACGCAGCACCAGAACCAGCAGCAGGGCCACCGCCAGCCGGCGCGCCGCTAATGGACGCAGCACTTCAGGCCGGTGCGTGAGCCAGCGGGCCGCTGCCAGCACCAGGATCACCGGCAGCAGGGAAGTGACCAGCGAGGCCGATGGAATCAGTGGGAAGGCGTTCACGACGTGTTCGGCGTTCCCTCAATACCACCCAAATACCTTGTCGGATGTCTTTTGGCACCGTGGCAGCGGCTTGGCGAGGCTGTAACAGGGTGCGCCTGAGAATTGCGCAGCCTCAGGACTGAGCTGGCTTCAGCGATACGCAGGCTTCGATGGAGATTTTGCTGATCGGCTCGATTTTCGCTCAGGCCGCCTGTAGAGCTGCGCGATGGCGCAGGGCTCAGCGGCTCGCTTCAGGCCGCGCAGGGCGAATCGAGCTCCTCCTGTTCGGAGGCGGAGGCGTCCTCCATGGTGCGGGCATCGAGGCAGAGCACCTTGCGCAGCTGGGCGTAGTTGGAGGCCTGGGACTTGTGACCCTCCTGGGCTGCGGCGAACTCCGCGCGCTGCAGGACGTGGTGCAGATGGGTGAGCAGATAGGTGCTGATCACAGCGGAGACAAGCACGTCACTTTTCTCGGCGCCGCAGCCCATGCTTCCAGCCTGGGCCGAGGGTTTGCGGGCGGCGCGCTTGGAAGGTTTCGAGGCTGCCGCGGGGCTTTCTTTGGTGTCGCTGGGAGTGGCGGGCCCATCAGTGGCCCTGGTCCCGTCCCTGGTTACAGGTTTGGTCATGGCTTTGGTCATGGCGTTGGCAGTGGCGTTGGAAGTGGCGTTGGCAGTGGCGCATGCGCAGGGCTCCTCAATCATACGGCCGGATACTATCCCTGCTTATCTCTGTACACTCGTGTGTAGAGCAAGCGCACCCTGGGTCCGTGGCCACCCGTCAGACCTCCGCCAGCGGCCGCCCCAAGTCACCTCGCATTCAGGTGGTCCTGCCTGAAGAGCTCTGTGAGCGCCTGGCCGCAGTGGCAGAGGCAGAGTCGCGCACGGTCAGCAACATGGCCAAGGTGCTGATCCAGCAGGGCCTGGATCGGTTGGACCGGGAGCTGCCGCCAGATCTGCCGCACGAACTGTCGCCTGAACTGCCGCGCGATTCCCGCAGCCAGCGCCAGCTGCGCACCGATCAATTCCGCCAGGCCCTTGAGCGACAGCAACGCAATGGTCCCGGTCGTCTGCGTGGGGCGCCGCGGCGGCTGCGGTTCTACCGGCCGGCGGGCTGAACAGCCTCTTGGACCACGGGCTGGACATCTTTCTGGCCGACCTGTGTTTGCAGGGGGCGGCAGTGGCAGGCAGTGGCAGGCAGTTGCTTGAATTACAGGGTGGGGGTTGCGAGTACACCCAGTACCGCGCTGCGGGAAGCCCCGGTGACGGCAGGCAATGAACCGGGATGGCGGTGGTGGTGCCACCAGGCCAGCAGCGCGAAGCCCAGCGCCTCGCGCTGCGACGGCTCCACCCCCAGCTCTGAGAGGGCCCGGACCATCACGCCACGGCAGCGCTGGCGCAGTTCACGCACCAGCGTGGGGTTGTGGGCGCCGCCGCCAGCCAGCACCAGCTCAAGCGGCCGGGTACCCCGCTCCAGATCCTGAGCGACAACCGCCGCACTGAAGGCGGTGAGGGTGGCGAGCGCATCGGCCTGCTGCTCAGCAAGCTCGGCGCTGCTACCGCCGGCAGCAGTGGCGCCGGCAGCAGTGGCGAGATCCTGCAGGCGGCGGCGCAGATCCTCCTGCCCGAACAATTCGCGCCCAGTGGATTTCGGCGGCGGCACGTGGAAGTAATCCTCCTGCAACCAGCGGGTGATCAAGGCGTCCTGCACCTGGCCGCGGGCGGCCCAGGCGCCATCGCGGTCGTAGCCGAGGCGCCCCTCGCTGAACTGGGCTACCGCCAGGTCGATCAAGGTGTTGGCCGGCCCGCAGTCCCAACCTGTCACCGGGGCCTGCCGCTCCGGGCCCCTGGCAGGTGGCAGCAAGGTGAGATTGGCGATGCCGCCGAGGTTGAGCACCGCCCGCCAGCCGCCGATGCGCGGCAGCAGCGCGGCATCGGCGGCTGGTACCAGTGGCGCACCATGCCCACCGAGCGCCAGGTCGTGGGCGCGCAGATCAAACACCACCGGAGTGTTCAGCAGCTGGGCCAGCAACGGGCCTTGCAGCAGTTGCCAGCTGGCGCCGCGGCCTTCGGGCCTGGGCGGGCGGTGCCAGATGGTCTGGCCATGGCAGCCCACCAGCTTTGCGTCGCCGGCGGGGTCGCAGCTGCGGGCGGCGCGCGCCTGCTCAACGGTGACCGCCTCCGCTAAATCCAGCAGCACGGCGGCGGTGTGGGGCTCCCCCTGACCCACCGCCACCAATCGGGCGCGCAGCGGCTCGGGGTAGGGGATGAAGCTGCTGCGCAGCACACGCCAGCGGGGGTGGTTGCGCGGACCTTCGAAGTGAGCGAGTACGGCATCGATGCCATCGGCGCTCGTGCCGCTCATCAGGCCCAGCACCTTCATCGGCTCAGTGGGAGGGGAGGGCCTCGAGCGCCTCGCTGCTACCCATCACCACCAGCAACTCATCTTCGTTGAGCACGTGGGAGGCCGGCGGATTCACGGTGAGGCGGTTCTGGGGACCGGCCGCCAGCACGCTGACGTTGTGGTTCTTGCGCATGTTCAGATCACGCAGGGAGCGACCCACGAACACCTTCGGCACCTTGATTTCCTCGATGCTGTTGCGGTCGTCGAGCCGCAGCCGCTCCAACAGGTTGGGCCGCACCAGCTCCATGCCCAACCGCGTGCCCTGCATCTTGGACGGGAATACCACCCGATCGGCGCCGACCCTCCGGAGCATTTTTTCATGCAGATCGCTGGTGGCCCGGGCAATCACCTGACGCACCCTGCTGCCAGGTGCATCTTTGACGATCAACGTGGCGGTGATGCTGGCCTCGATCGGCTCACTGATCGCCACCACTACTGTGCCTACATCCAGGGCGCCGGCGGCGCGCAGCGCTTCCTCATCGGTGCAATCCACCACCCGTGCCTCGATGGCCGGATCTTCCTGGCGCAGTTCATCGATCACCCGTTGGCAGCTGTCGATGGCCAGCACCTCCGCATCGAAGCGGAGCAACTCCTTGCAGACGGCACTGCCAAAGCGGCCCACGCCGATCACGGCATAACTCCTCGAAACTGTGTCGCTGCCGCCCTGCCATTGCCACCACTGGGTCATGAGCGGGGCGAAGAAAGGGAAAAGGTGGAGAGGTTCATGACGATCAGAGGTAGAGCTCTTCGCGGGGATAGCCCACCCGATTGTGGGTCCTGCTGGGGTAGAGGGACGAGAGCAACAACAAAATGCCCACCCGTCCTACAAACATGCCCACCATCAACACCAGCTGGCCCCAGCGGTTGAGCTGGGCGGTGACGCCCACATCCAGGCCCACGGTGCCGAAGGCCGACACACAGGTAAACATCCTTTCAAGAAAGCTGAAGGGTTCACCTCCCGATGCGCCGGAGGTGGTGTTGCCGAGGCCGAGCACCAGGGTCATGCCCAGCACGAACAGAGCGGAGGAGAGGGCCACGCCGATGGCCCGGAGCACCACCTTGTCGGGGATCTCGCGGTTGCGCACCACCACCTCCTCCTCACCGCGAAGGGTGGCGCGGGTGGCGGCCACCAGGGCGGCGAAGGTGGTGGTCTTGATGCCTCCGCCGGTGCCGCCGGGGCTGGCTCCGATGAACATCAACGCCATGATCAGCAGGAGACCGGCATCAGAAATCGTGTCCACCGTGAGTGGCACGGTGTTGAAGCCGGCGGTGCGGGTGGTGATCGATTGAAACAGCGTGACCTGAACCTGGTCCCACCAGCCCATGCTTCCCACCATCTGCTGAGTGGCGAAATGTTCGGTGAAGAGCAGGCCAATCGTCCCCAGAATGATCAGAACCAGCGTGCTGCGGATCACCAACCGCGTGTGCAGACTGAGCCGGCTGAGCCGGTGCAAGTGGCCGAGGCGGAAGCGGTTCACCCAGAGGTCATTGGCGACGCGCCAACCGATGCCACCGATCACGATCAAGGCAGCGATCACCGCATTCACCACCGGTTGCTGGCGGTAGCTCTCCAGGCTGTCTGACCAGAGACCGAAACCGGCGTTGCTGTAAGCGCTGATGCAGTGGAACAGGGCCGCCCAGAGCCGTTCTCCCCGGTTCTGAATGTCGGTGAATCCGAAGCTGTACAGAATCACCGTGCCCACGGCGATCACCGCGGCGGCGATCACCAGAATCTGGTGAAAGGTGGTGCCGATGCCACCAACGCCGAACTCATCGAGCGCTCGGCCCTTGTCGAGCCGGTGACGCAGGCCGGAACGGCCTTGCACAAATCCCTGTAGGAAGGTGGTGATCGCCATCAGCCCCAGCCCGCCGGTGAGGATCAGGCCCGCCAGCACCATCTGACCGAACAGGGTGAGGTCGGTGCCGACATCAATGATCGACAGCCCCGTGACCGTGATCGCCGAGGTGACGGTGAACAGCGCCTCCCATAGCCCTACATCGGTGCTGGAGCAAACCGGGCTGGCGATCACCAGAGTGCCCACGGCGATCACCAGCATCCCTGTCACCAGGGTGAACTGTGGAACGGTGAGACGGTGCTGCCAGCCCGATCGGGTGCTCACGTATTGGGCTGGGGGGTCATGCGCAGGTAGGGCTTGACCTCAGTGACCCCTTTAGGAAACTTGGCCCGGGCATCTTCGGTGGAGATTGAGGGCACCACCACGCAGTCGTCACCCTGCTGCCAGTTCACCGGAGTGGCCACCTGATGGTGATCGGTGAGTTGGAGGGAGTCGATCACCCGGAGGATTTCATGGAAGTTCCGGCCCGTGCTGGCTGGATAGGTGATCTGCAGACGCAGTTTCTTGCTGGGATCGATGATGAACACAGAGCGCACGGTGAGGTTGTTCAGCGCTTTCGGGTGGATCATCCCGTAAAGATCGCTCACCGATTTGTCCGCATCTGCCAGGATCGGGTAGTCAACGATCGTGCACTGCGTTTCATTGATGTCGCCGATCCAGCCTTTGTGGCTCTCGGCGGAATCAACGCTCAGGGCGATTGTCTTGACATTGCGCTTTTCCCACTCCGGGCGCAGACGGGCTACTTCACCGAGTTCCGTGGTGCACACGGGGGTGTAGTCGGCGGGGTGGGAAAACAGCACGACCCAGCTGTCGCCGGCGAAGTCGTAGAGGTTGATCGGACCCAGCTGGGATTCCTGGGTGAAATCGGGGACGGGGTCACCGAGTTGAAGGGGCATGGGAAAAAGGAGTGTTAGAAGTGAAAGGAAAAGGATTGTGTGGGAAGGGGCGCGCCGCCGCCTCCGCATCCTGTGCCTGGTACAGGTTAGGCACCAAAGGGCCTAAATCCCGAACTGTCTGCAGACCAGCCATGGCACCAGCAGGGTCATCACCACGGTGAGCGGAAATCCGTAGCGGGCCACATCGAGAAAGCGATAGCGCCCCGGTCCTAACACCATCAGGTTCGTCTGATAGCCCACCGGGCTGAGGAAGCTCTGGCTGGCGCCGAACAGCACCGTGAAGATGAAGGCCATCGGCGGCATGCCCAGGCCGATGGCGACCTGGGCCGCGATTGGAATCACGATCGCCACCGTGGCTGCGTTGCTCATCACCTCTGTGAGCAGGGTGGTGAACAGGAAAATCGCTGCGAGGGCCCAGTAGGTAGGCCACTGCAGAAGAGCGCTGAGTAGGGACTTGGCCATGGCTTCGGCTAGCCCGGTTTTCTCCAGCGCAACACTGAAGCTCGCCAGCGATCCCAGTAGGAGGATCACATCCAAGCGGATCGAGCGCAGCAGTTCGCCGGTGCGGAGGCAACCGGTGGCCACCATCGCCACAGTGCCCAGGAGCACGGCCGCCACCAGGGGCAACACCTTGAAGCTGGGCAGCAGGATCACCAGCATAAAAATGACCACGGCGATTCCCTTGCGGCTCACGGTGGGCAGATCGTCTTCGATTTGCTCGAGGACCACCAGGTCATTGCTGGCCTGGAGTCCGCGGATGGCATCCTGGGGTCCTTGCAGCAGCAGCACGTCGCCCTCTCTTAGGGTCGCTCTGCCGAGCCGCTCTCGCAACACTGCATTGCCACGGCGCAGGGCTAGAACTGTTGCGTTATAACGCTGGCGGAAACGCATATCCCTCAAGCTTTCCCCGGCCAGGGTCGAGCCCGCCGGCAGCAGCACCTCCACCATCCGCAGGTTGGCCACCGTCTGGGAAGCCACCTCGGCGGCTCCTGATTCGGGCACAGGCGCAAGCACGATGGTGTGGTCTTGCTGCATCCTCAGCAAGTCTTCACGGGTGCAGCGCAGCACCAAGCGATCACCCTTCTGCAGGATGCGATCGGCCAGCGGTGGGGTGAAGCGCTCTTCTTCGCGATGGAGCTCAAGCACGTCGACATCGAAACGACGCTGCAGACGTGTGCCGTGCAGGGATTGGCCCACCAGCTCGGAGCCCGCCGGGATCATCACCTCGGTGAGATAGCCGCTGCCGCTGAAGCTGCGGGTCAGATCATGATCGTCGCTGCCGCGATCCGGCAGAAAGCGGTCGGAGAGCAGCACCATCACCAGGCTGCCTGCCAGCCACACCCCGATCCCGATCGGTGTGAAGCTGAACAGGTCGAAGGTGCCGTAGCCCAGCTTGCCGCTGACTTCGCTGGCCAGCAGGTTCACCGAACTGCCGATCAGCGTCAACGTGCCGCCCAGAACCGTGGCGAATGACAGCGGCAGCAGCACCTTCGAGGGCGGGATGTGGCGGCGGTGGCACCAGCCCTCGACCACGGGCAGCAAGGAGGCCACGATCGGGGTGTTCGGCACGAAGGAAGAGATCGGTGCCACCAAGGTGGTGAGCAGAATGATCATCCGCTTCGGGGTGCGCACCGCATCGGAGCCGATCATGCCCCTCAGCCGATCGAGGCCGCCGGAGCGAAACAGACCGGCCGAAAGCGCAAACAGGCCGAGCACGGTGATCAGACCCGAACTTCCGAAGCCTTCCAGTGCTTCGGAAGGGTTAAGCACACCGGTGGCCATCAGCAGACCAGCCACCAGCAGGCCAGTGACTTCAGGGGCCAACCAACCGGTCACGAACAGAACGATCGAGCCGGCCATTGTGACCAGAGTGATCAGGGCCTGGGGCTGGAGGGCGGCCTGGAGCAGAGCATCCATGGACGTAATCCCTACGCAGATTGTGGCCAATCTTGCAGGACGTCACCCAAGTGCTGCAAGCCCAACCCTGCCGTTGCGGAAACAAACACCACATCAGCGTCGAAAGATCGGGCCTGATCAAGGGCGCCGGCAGGGCAACGATCAATCTGGTTGGCCACCAGGCGGCGGGGGGCATGGCTGCCGAGGGAATCGAGGATGGTGTGTACGGCCTTGAGCTGCACAGGCCAGGCAGGATCAGCAAGATCCACCACGATCAGCAACCCGTCTGCGTCGAGGGTTTCCTCCAGCGTGGACCGGAACGCCTCCACCAGGGGCAGCGGCAATTCGCGGATGAATCCCACCGTGTCGGTGATCAACATCCGCACCAGCCCTCCCTGCCCATCCGGCAGGTCCAGCCGCCGGGTGGTGGGATCGAGGGTGGCGAACAGCTTGTTCTCGGCCAGCACCTCCTCACCCGCCGCCGGGCGGGTAAGGGCATTGAGCAGGGAGCTCTTGCCGGCGTTGGTGTACCCCACCAGGGCCAGGCGCTTCACGCCCTGGCGTCCCTCGCGCAGGCGAGCCCGGTGCTCTCCGAGCCGTTGGACCTCCCGTTGCAGGCGGTCGAGGCGGCGGGCAATGGCCCGCCGGTCTTTCTCCAGCTGGGTTTCCCCCGGGCCTCGGGTGCCGATGCCGCCCCCCTGGCGCGAGAGGCTCTGGCCGCGGCCGCTGAGCCGTGGCAGCCGGTAGCGCAGCTGGGCCAGCTCCACCTGCAGACGTCCGGCGCCGCTGGCAGCTCGCTGGGCAAAGATGTCAAGAATCAGTTCGGTGCGGTCGCTGATCGGCAGGTCCACCAGCCGCTCCATGTTGCGGGCCTGCACCGGCGTGAGGTCCCGATCGGTCACCACCAGGGTGGCTCCCAGCCGCCGGGCCTCCAGCGCCGCCTCGCGCAGTTTCCCGTCTCCCCAGAACGCCTGGGCCGCAGCCCCCTGGCGTTTCTGCTGGATCAGGCCCACCGGCACGGCGCCGGCGCTGCGCACCAGCCCTTCGAGTTCGGCGATGTCGCGCTCGCTGGTGGTGCTGTCCTCACCGATCAGGGCCAGCAACAGCACCCGTTCGGGGCCCGCCTGGGGCGCCAGCCGTGCGTTGTCGGCCGCAGCCTCCGCTGGTGCCGGCGAGGCCTCGGCCTCGCAGAGCTCGGCCAGATCGGCCTCCCGATGCAGGGCCCAGGGGCGCCCCTCCTCCTGGCTGATGGTGTAGGCCGCAGCCGCCCAGCGTCCCCCCGCGGCGGCCTTGTCGGGGTAGCGGAGCCACACCAGGGGCTCCAGATCAAGCCCCACCAGCGCTTCGCTGGCCAGCGGTTCGAGAGCGGGCTTGCGGCCCACGCAGGTGATCAGGCGCAGATCGCTCCCCTGGCGCCGCTCGCTGCCGGGCAGCCGCTCGATCAGGCGGCCCGATTGCTCCAGCGGCCCCACCCACAGCAGCCGGGTGAGGCCGCGGCCATCGACCACCAGGCTCAGTGGCAGCTCCAGCTCACGGGCCTCGGCGGCCAGCCGCTGCAGGCAGAGCAGCTCCGCGCCGCCGCCTTCGGGGTGGCGGCGGTGGGACAGCCGCTCCAGGCGGCGTTTCTGGGCGGGGCGCAGACCGTTGACGCGTCCCAGCAGCACAGCTTGTTTCAAGGGCGCGGGTGCATCGGGTCAGGGGCGTTGGATCCGCAGGCAACGCACACCGGCGGCGGCCGACCCTTCAGCATCCTCCGGGCTGTCCCCCACGTGCCACACGTCAGCGGCTCCGAGGCCCAGGGCCGTCAGCGCCAACCGGAAGGGCAGGGGGTCGGGTTTGGCGGCCCCGGCGGCGCTGGAGACGATCACCGCCTGGAGATGCTCCGCCAGGCCCAGCCCGCTGAGCAGCCCGTGCAGACGACCGTCGAAATTGCTCACCACTGCCAGCTGGAGCCCCAGTGCCGCCCAGTGTCCAAGGGCAGTGCTCACCCCGGGAAGCACGCGCCACAGCGCTGGATCGGCAAAGCGGAGATACAGCTCCTCCTGCAGGGCGGCGGGGGCAGGGGCGCCGCCGGCGGCCAGCAAGGCGGCATCGATCCGCTCGCCCCACCACTGCCGTTCGGCCTGCTCCAGCTCCTGCAGTTGCAGGCCTGGGAACGCCAGGGGCGGGGCCTGGCGCAGCACGGCCGGAAAGGCCTGGTCGATGGCGGCTGCACTCAGCGTGATCCCATGGCCGGCAGCGGCGGCCGCATAGGTGGTGCCGACTGATTCCCGCAGGCCGATCAAGGTGCCCATCGCATCGAGCAGCAGCCCTTTGGGGGCCGGCCAAGCCTCTGTGGCGGCGACGGCGTTCAGGGCCGGGGCGGCGGCGTGCGGGCGGGTTCGCCGGTGGCGAAGAGGGGGCGGCCCAGGCCTGAAAGCCAGCCGGCGGCCACGCGCAGCTGGTGGGGCAGCCCCGGCAGACGGCCCAGATAGGTGAGCTGGCGGAGGCGGTAGGCAGCGGATCCGGCCAGGGTGAGCCCCAGCCCGGTGAGGCTGGCCTCGCCGATGCCGAGGCTGATCATTTCGCCGAGATCGTTCCAGCGAAAGGGGGTGGTGGGCTCGCCGGCCAGGCTGCGGATCAGGTTGTCGGCCAGGTTGTCGGCCTGCTGGAAGGCCACCTGGGCCGTGCCGGGCAGGGGCTCGCCATCGGCATCGGCCACATGGGCCACATCGCCGAGGGCATAGAGATTGGGGTGCTGCACCAACGACAGATCGGGGTGGCAGAGCAGACGGCCGCGGCGGTCGATGGCGGCAACGGGTGTGATCGCTGGCGCGACCACCGTCACCCCGGCGGTCCAGACCACACCATCAACGCTGAGATGCTCGGTGTTGGCGGCGCCCCCGCCGGCCGGTTCATGCCGCAGCGTGACCCGGCCGGCCTCCACCGCTTCCACCCGGGTATGGGTGCGCAGCCGTACATCCCGACGCAGCAGGGCGGCCCTGGCCTGCTCCCGGTTGAAGGCACGCGCCTCCGGCAGCAGCTCGGCGCCTTGCTCCACCAGCTCCAGCACGGCGTGGCCCTGCAGCAGGTCGGCCAGCTTGCAGGCCAGTTCCACGCCGCTGGCTCCAGCACCCACGATCGCCAGGCGTTGCAGCGGCCGCTGCTGCGCCTTGAGCTGCTGCACCAGGGATTGAAGGCGTTCCACATCCTCCAGGCTGCGGAACTGCAGGGCATGCTCGCCCACGCCGGGAATGCCGAAATCATTGGCGCGGCTGCCGGTGGCCACCACGAGCCGGGAATAGGGCAGGCAACGCCCCTGGGTGGTGGTCACGGTGCCGGCGGCGGCATCGATGCTCGCCACCCGGTCGCGCAGCCAGGCGATGCCGCGGCTGGCCAGCAGGCTGGCGTAGCGCGGCGCCACTTCCCAGGGGCGCAGCTCATCGGAGAGAAGCTCGTAGAGGAGCGGCAAAAATACGAACCGCTCGTTCGGCTCGACGAGTAGCACCGGTGGCGGATCCCGTCGGGTGGACAGAGCCAGCGCCACATACAGGCCACCGAAGCCGCCCCCGACGATCACCACGGGATGGGGGGGGGGCCACGGGGCGGTGTTGCCTCCACCGGCGTCAGCTGGATTCGGAAAGGGGGTGCGGTCCCCGCTGGTCTCCGCCATGGACGTGGCGTCTCGTTGGCTGGGTGAGCAGTGCGAACCCTAACCAGGGCGTTGCATCACAGGAGATGATGGGATTCATGGCCGCCACCATCTCCACCACCCTTCCCACCAATCACCAGGGCCTGCCGCTCGACGCCGAGGCTGCAGGTACTTTGCTGGAACCCCTCTCCCCCCAGGAGCAACTGCGCTGGGGAATGGACAGCTTCGGGGATCACTTCGCCCTGATCACCAGCTTCGGCATTCAGTCTGCGGTGCTGCTGCACATGGCCGCCGCCCTCAACCCCTCCCTGCCGGTGATCTGGGTCGACACGGGCTATCTACCCCCGGAGACGTACCGCTACGCCGAGCAGCTCACGGGCCTGCTGTCGCTCAACCTGCAGGTGGCCCAGGCCGAGCTGAGCCCGGCCCGCATGGAAGCGCTGCATGGCCAGTTGTGGGCCACCGGCGATGCCGATGATCTCGAGCTTTACCACCGCCTGCGCAAGGTGGAACCGCTTGATCACGCCTTCGAAGCGATCGGGGTGACCTGTTGGGCCAGTGGGGTACGCAGCGGCCAGACCGACCACCGCGCTGCGATGCTGCCGCTCCAACCGGTGCGGGGACGCTGGTCGCTGCGGCCGCTGCTGAGCTGGACAAACCGGGACGTCTATTACTACCTCCAGGACAACGGCCTGCCCCAGCATCCGCTTTTCGAGCAGGGGTATTCCACCGTGGGCGACTGGCATTCCAGCGGCCCCGACGATGGCAGTGGCCGCTCCACCCGTTTCAGCGGCCTGCAGCAGGAGTGCGGCATTCATCTCCCCGGTGTGATGGGCGAGGGGATCTAGGTGGGAGGGGTGGCCGGCGGCGCTCAAGGCCGTCTGGCGAGCCTGGTCGTGTTGATCGGCAACACCCACTGGCACTGGGGGCGCCGCGAACCGGCCCCGGGCCGTGATGGGCTGGGCGCTCTCCACTGTTGGAGCACACCGCCGCCCGAGTGCCTGGAGCAAGGGGAGCGCGCGCAACTGCTGGCCTGGGCCGCAGTGGGCCCCGTGCCGCCAGAGCTGGAATTGCCGGCGCAGCTACGGCTAACGCTCGAGGCCGTGCCCCTGTTGGGCATGCCCATCTGGCTGGGCATCGACCGTGCTTTGGCTGGCTGGGGGGCCTGGCAGCGCCAGCAGGAGCGCCAGGTGCAACAGGGCCGGCCAGGTGACGGCGGTAGAAGCAGGGGTGGCGCGGTGCTGGTGGCGGATGCCGGCACGGCGCTGAGTCTCACCCGGGTGGCTGGCAGCGGCACCTTCGCGGGCGGCCGGCTCTTGGCCGGGGCAGGTTTGCAGTTGGCGGCGCTGGCTGGGGCCACGGCCCTTTTACCAAAGCAGGGCCTGCCGGATTCGGCCGCGCAGCTGGAAACTTGGCCGATCGCCACCGGTGCCGCCATGGCCAGCGGTTGCCTGTGGGGGTTGGCCCATGCGATCGCGGGGGCCAGCCAGCACCATCACCCTGAGCAGTCGCCGGGCTTGTGGCTCACCGGTGGCGATGGCCCACGGCTGGCCCCCCTGCTGCGGGAGCTGGGTCAGCCCTTCGAACTGGTGCCCAATTTGGCGCTGGAGGCGCTGGACGCGCTGACCGGCGCGCGCATCAGCCGGCCGTGGCGTTCAGGCCCAGATCGATGAGCACCTGCTCTGCCATCTCTTCAGCTTTCACCTTGCGGTAGATCTGCTCAAGCGTGCCATCGGCGGCCACCACGAAGCTGTGGCGCATCATCCCCATATATTCCTTGCCCATGAATTTCTTCAGGCCATAGCTCTCGTAGGCCGCGGCCACCGGACAGGGTTCCGCATCCGTGAGCAGGGTGAAGGGCAGCTCATATTTGCTGATGAACTTGCCGTGGCTGGTCGCCCCGTCCTTGCTGATGCCCAGCACCTTGATGCCATGGGCTTCGAACTGGCTCCATAGGTCACGGAAACTGCAGGCTTCTTTGGTGCAACCCGGAGTGTCGTCTTTGGGGTAGAAGTAGATCACCACCCGCTGACCTTTCAGGGAGGAGAGCTGCACCGGGCTGCCTTCCTGATCCGGCAGGGTGAAGTCGGGCGCTGGATCACCGATCTCGAGCGTCATGAAGCTGTCCGAAGCAGGGTTGGTTGGAGCCTAAGGGCGGCTAGGGTCCGGTCAACCACTGGCCACTCATGGCCCCCGTCGTGCGCCTCGGTCTGATCGGAATCCTTGCGGCGCTCGGCCTGGCCGGCCTCAGCCAGCTGCGCCTGCATCCTCCGCTGGCCAGCCGAGCTGATGCCGACACGGTGGAGGTGCTGGCGCGCCTGGAGGCGCAGGAATCCCTGCTGGGGCAGAGGCAACAGGTGTCGCTGTTGCTCAACCGTTTTGTGGGCGCGGAAATCACCCGCTATTTCTGGGGTGGCTTCACCCCTTACCTCGATGTGCTCGGCATCGAAATTCCCACCACGATGAAGGCCGATGTGCTCTTCAATCAAGACCGGGTGCAGCTGGTGCTCGCCCCGATCGGTGGCGACGAGATCTACCTGGCCCGGGTCGAAGCGATTGAGAACGCGCCTCGGGGTGTCGTCTGCCGAGGTTCCAGACCGGTCCCGGACCCAGAGGCGTTCCCCAGCCAGGGGAATCGGCTGCTTTGCCCTGCCGGGTGGGCGACCCTTCCGGCCGTGCGTCCAACCGCTGCCGCCGAGGCGACACGCTCTTGAACCCAGTCGCTCTGCGTTTTTGAACCACGGCCGCCCGCGAGGCTCATGTGCTGCGGATCTGCTGCTGTTGCGACTCAATAGCACTTCTTGTGCGTCTTCTTCATCTCTGACCGGTGACGAGTTGTTGGCAGATGCAACTGGCCTGATTAAGCTCGGGTTGTTGTTCAAGAACCGATCCGTGCTGAAGCGTCTTGTGGCCGGCCTCCTGATGGGGACGGCCCTCATGGCCTCCACCCTGCCGGCATCCGCCGCTGTTGATAATGACCTGCCCGTCCGGTGGAACACCGGTGGTGCGGTTTGGTCCACCCCCATGGACGCCTTCACCACCTTCCTTGAAACCGGTGAAATCACCGACCGTGGACTGGCCGGTGGCCTCAATCTTTCCGGCTGGACGGCCGCTGAAGTGCGCGCTGGTCTCTCCAAGTCGTACAGCGTTGATCTGGTTGGTGTCACCCGCTTCCTGTATTCCGATGAGGGCGTGAAGTTCCTCAAGAACCAGAGTCGCAGCTACTTCCCCTACTGGACGATGAGCACCTACGCCGTGCAGGGCCTGCGCAGCGCGATCATCGCCGATGCCCGGGATGGTCAGATTTCCTCGGCGGGGATCATGGCGGCGCTGCCGGTGGATTACCGCCTGGCAGACACCTGCGGCACCTACGACGGCAAGCAGAACATCTGCGCCGATGGCAAGTGCAAGCAAGGCACCGCCCAGTGCACATCCCTACTCTCCTGGTACGTGTTCCTGCCGGCGTGCATCCAGGCCAACCAGATGGGCGATCCCGTGGCGAAGGTTGAAAACTTCCAGGCGCCTGTGGTGGTTCCCACCGTTGCCGAGCCCATGCCCATCCGCGGCCTCTGGTGAACCCCTGGGGTTCAGCCTTCCGGCCCCGGGTTCCCCGGGGCTTTTTTCATGGCCATCAACAGGGTGTGCTGCAAGGCCTGTGCCAGCTCTGCCCCTTCGAGCTCGGCGCTGAGTCGCTCCAGCCGTTCGGCGGCATCACTGCCGAGGGCGGCGCCGAGCTGGCGCCCATAGCTCGCCCCCTCGCCGAACCAGCGCTGCCGCAAGCCAGCGGAGAGCTTCACACTGAGGGGTTCGCGCCACTGTTCAGCTTCCACACTCCAGCCCCGCGCCTCCAGGCACTGCTGGACGGCATCCGCGCCGGGCCCGCTGCCCAGCCCGCCGCTCTCCCAGACGGCTGCCTGCCGCACGAGGGTTGCCAGCTCCTCCGGTCCACAGCGCTGCCGTCGCTGCATCAGCTCCGCCAGAGCTCCGGCGGGACCGATCAACGGCATGCTCTGCAGCCAGCGGAGCTGGGCCCCTGGCGCTGCCAGCTCGCCGATGCAGTCGAGCCAGGCCGAAAGGCCTGCCTCCTTCAGCTCCTGAAAGGGAGAGCGGCCCACGATCCACTCGAAGCGTTCGCCCGGCTCCAGGGCAGCGATCAGCGCTTCGGGATGCGCGCCTGGAACGCAGAGCAGCCGCGGGCGCCGCAGCTGATCCAGCACCTGCAGCTGGGCCTCCAGCCGGCCCCGTTCAGCCTCTGCCGCCACCGTGATCACCACGCCCCCCTCCGGGGTGGCGTCGAGCGGATCCAGGCTCCACAACAGCGAGCGGGCATTCACCACCAGACAGCGGTCGTGGCGCTGCCAGCACGCCCCCTGCCAGAAGCGCTGCCGCAGCCGCTCGAGGCGCTGGCCCTCACTGCCGATCTGGCGCCG
>ERZ888423.1273-NODE-1273-length-22247-cov-6.607606_pt1 | contig 22247 bp, 12 predicted proteins | sample MGYA00520523_ERZ888423 | MGnify/ENA primary metagenome ERZ888423 (study PRJEB32303, sample SAMEA104408611) | aquatic metagenome | biome: Brackish water; feature: Pelagic; material: water | place: Baltic Sea | collected 2014-06-08T10:24:00 | depth 30,27 m ...
TGATGAGTTTGCCAGTCTTACACGCAAGATCATCTGATCTAAAGGATAGGTTGCATTATATAAATGCGACCATCTAAATTTAATTCTAGCATTAGTGTTAATCGTTATTGGCTCCGTAGTGGCAAAGGCATCTTCACCCTGAACCCAACCCCAAAAATTAGCTTCTAAGTAGTCGGATGAATTCTGATTCACTACCTGTGAACCACCTGTCAAATCCCAGCAAAGTGGTGGGAAATTGGCTCCGTCGAAGTCGCGCAAATAAGGTATACTGGCAGGAACACAAAGAGTGTTGAAATTCAACGGACCTGTCCATGCACTTACATCTCCAGCACCACAGCTATCTCTAACCCAGAATGTATAGGGAGTTGAAGGCATCAAACCAGTTATCACAACCGAAGAACCAGTAGTATTCATTATAGTTCCAGTTCCTGGTGTTACACCGGTTGGACCAAAAACATAATTTACGTTCGTTGCACCACCACTTGTCCAGTTGAAAGTTGCGTCTGTAGTGCTCTGAGAAACAGACAAAGCTGTAGGAGCTGGACAGCTAACTAAGGTACAGAAGTTAAACGGACCGCTCCATGAACTGGTTCCTCCCCCTGCTGCAGAACAATCGTTCTGAACATATACATCATAACATGTAACTGGGGCAAGACCAGTAATCACAACACTATTTGCTGTGCTACTTAGAACAGTTCCTGAACCCTGTCCGAAACCTGCTGGACCCCACTCAATATTATAAGCAGAGCCCGAACCAGCCCATCCAACCGTAGCTTGGAAACCTTGAGCTTGGATTAAGCCCAGTTGTAATGGAGGAGGACAAGAAGGAATGTACTCAACCTTAAAGTCATTCACAAATACATCCGGCCCGAAACCAGAATTTGCGAACATCTGAATTGTAACATTCTGACCTGTATAAATAGCAGGGTCTAAGTAGGCAATCTCCATATTGAAGTCACCTGGTGTAGTAGGTCCGCTATTAGGGGTGTTAAAAGTGGGACCCGAAAGGTTCACTAATGTATCCCATGTAGCAGCTCCAACTACTCTTGCTCTAATCGTTAGTCTATCATCCGGATAGAAGGTCTGATATTGGTGAGACCATTCAAAAGAAACTTGTGCATCTTGATCTATAAATATTGGCTCCGTCGTAAGCAAGGCTGTTTGACCGTTTGTCCAACTCCAGAAATTTGCTCTTGCATAGTCGCTACCAAAATGTGACCACTGTTGGATTCCACCTGTGGTAGTCATACATGAAGGTGGCCATGTATCAAAATCTTGCAAATAAGGCAGAGAAGCTGTTGAACAAGGAGTAGTGAAATTATACGGGCCAACCCATGGAGATAAGCCGCCTGTACCACAATCACCTTGTAAATAGACACTGTATGAGGTGTTTGGCGCTAATCCGCTTATTGAAATCGGGCTTGAACCCGATGTTCCAAATGTTCCAGTACCCTGGCTAAATCCAGCAGGACCCCACTCGAAGTTCACTGAAGATCCACCTGTAAAATTGTAATTAACGGTTGCCGTGTTGGCCAAAGAACCAATTGTAATACCTACAGGAGGAATACAACTTGGAACCGCATCGTAATTGATGTCGTCAAAATACAAATTCTGAAAAGTAGAAAGTGAGCTGTGCTTTATTGAAATATGCTGATGGCCAGCCGGAATGCCTACAAGATAGACTGTATGCTGCACATAGCTTCCTGTGGTTGTAATGGTTGCCAAAGAATTGAAACTGGCTGTGTCACTCGGACTGGCTTGTGTACCTATTTGAAAGGTTAGGGGAGTTCCATCGTCGTTTGCAGCAAATTGAAACTGATACAAATTCTGATCTAAACCAGTCATAATTGGAGAAACCAAGTAACAATTGTTGCTAAATCCATTAAAGAATTGCAAGTGATTCGGTGATGTATTTGGCGCTGGACCAAAGACACCATCAACAACTTCCGCAGTTGCACTGAAGAAACCACCATTATTTTCGAAAATCTGCCAGCAACCGATGATCGATGTGCCCACCGGAATTCCATCAAAATTTTCAGTGAATGGAGCCGGAACGGCGGCACACAAAGTGGTAAAGTTAAATGGACCAACCCATTGAGAGGTGCCTGATCCTGATGCAGAACAATCGTTCTGAATATAAATGCTATAAGATGTCTGAGCCGCTAAACCAGTAATACTGAGAGTGTCATTTGAAGTAGTTCCAAATGTTCCAGTTCCCTGGCTAAAGCCACCTGGACCCCACTCATAATTAAAGCTCGTTCCCAAGGAAGTCCAAAAAAGCGTAGCACTCACATCATTTATAGATACCAATTGAGGCGTACTTGGAGCCGGACAAGCAGGCGGTGTATTGGTTACAACCAATTTATAATCTTCTACCGCTCCATATGTAAAAGCCGCACAAGGCAATAAGGGAAGGATTCCCGACTCAACATTGGCAATTCGCATTCTAGTTTCACCCAAAACAGCATTGGTAGGTACGGTGAAAGAAAAAGTTGAACTTAATGGCTGAAGGGAATTGGGTGCGTTGGCAGTTCCGATAGACTCTGACGCCTCAAACGTTCCGTTCTGGTTCCAATCAACCCAGGCTTGAGCAACGCTTGTATAATACGCTACACCACCGTTGCAGGTTCCAAGAACTACTTGGGCACTGTAAGAAGTACCTAAGCTTACATCTGCTGAGTCAATGGCCGTTCTGTTTGTCACGCCCACAACAGCCGGACAAGTATTCGAGTTGCTTATAGAAAAGTTATCTCCAGTTAGAGAAACGCTTTCAATATCCGTATCAAATATAGTGGTAGGGCCCACTCCTGTGATACAATATTGAGCCGATACAGCAAAGCTTAAAAGCAGTAAACTGACAGCAAATCGTAATTTTAATTGCATAGTCTCATGGTTTGATTTTTCAATCTCCAATGTTAGGCAATTTCTTGATGTAATTTTGCCCAAAATCAAACCTTGCGAACAATTTTAACATATAGTGGTATTGCATGGAAGCTCCTTTTACTTTGGTTCCTTGTGCATAGTCTCTTTTTTATTGGCTATAGTTGTGCTTCTCAAGGAAGGCCAGATGGAGGTGAAAAGGATACCATACCTCCAAAAGTGATTCGTAGTATTCCAGAAAATTTATCTACTCAATTCATTGCGAACACCATTGTTATTGAATTCGATGAGTACATTGAATTGAAAGAGGCAAAGAAGCAGATATACATCTCCCCTCCCTTAGACAAAGACCTCATTATTAATGTTAAAGGGAAGAGTTTGGAGGTAAAAATCGAGTCGCCGCTTGCAGAGTCTACCACTTATACCATCAATTTCGGAACGGCAATTCAGGACTTTAGAGAACGAAATGTTCAGAACAAATTCAAGTATATTTTTTCAACAGGAACGTTCATTGATTCGCTAAAAGTATTTGGAAGCATACGGGATGGCATCAGCAATAAACCGCAAAAAGAAGCTGTCGTTATGCTTTTCGGAACAGAAGATTTCTTTAGACCTTCTGACTCCTTGCCATACAATTTAAAGCCTCAATACTATACAATCAGCAATGAAAAAGGCCATTTTGAGATAGATTATATGCGTCCTGGCAGCTATTTATGCTTTGCCTTAGATGACAAAGACGGCGATTTTAAGTACAAACGTTCAAAAGAATCTATGGCTTTTCATCCGAGTTTAATTCATACCGACTCTATTCCGTTGATTGACCTTAGACTGTCAACAGAACCAACCGATCCTTTTTTAAGACAAGCCGGACACGATAAATACAAGCAAATTCGATTTGTTTTAAGAGGAGAAGCAAAAAGCTTTGATTATCAATTTCTTCCACCCTTAGATTCGAGCATTACAAACCATTTAATCCATCCAACTACAGCAACCGATACTTTTAGCCTTTTCCTCAATGATTTTCAGAAAGACAGCCTTCGAATTCTATTCGGAATCAACGACTCAATCATTGATACTACTTTGATTTTTAAAAGAAATTATGATATTCCTAAACCCAAAGTTGAACTTTCACCCAAACTTGTCCGCCCTATTGACACGCTCTTTTTGAAGGCAAATTTTCCCTTTAAAATCAAGAAAAATACTTTCGCCAGGGTGATTTTAGGCAAAGACACTACTTGGCAAGCAATGCCCGCTTCTGAACTATATCAACTAGAACATGCCTTGCCTTTCTTGTTGGTTCAGAGTAAAAATGCTGGGGCGGAGGTATTGATAGAGCCAAACAAACTCGATTTTTTAGGCGGATTAGAGCATGATACTCTGTTGCTGAATTACAAGATACCCACCTCGGAAAGTTTTTCTCATTTGAACATCATTCTTGATCCTCAATGGGATGAAAATTTTATTCTTGAATTATCTAAAGAGTCGGGTAGTTTTTCCTTATCCATTCCGTTTAAGGATAAAATAGCATTGGATCTTCCCTATTTGGAAGCGGGTACATATCAGATGAAATTAGTGGAAGACAAAGACCAAAATAGAAAATGGTCGCCCGGTCTATGGCATTTGCGCAAACAGCCTGAGCGCATTTTTTACTACGAAGAAAAAATTACGTTGAAGTCCAATTGGGAGGTTGAACTCAGCTGGAAACCAACACAAAGTGATTTCATTCTGCCGGAAAAAACAGAGGAAGAAAAACCTACTCCTTCACCTCAGGCAAACCCGGGCAAATAAAGTCATCTCTGTCTTCTAAAAATCCAAATTTTTTCCGAGCTTTTTCAATTCCCTCTTTCGTTAGTTCCGCCTCTAGAGCACCTTCTTTCCAGGGTTCTATTTGAGCTATGGTTGTGCCCATGGCATCAATTATTACAGAATGGCCGCAGTGTTCTATACCATTGCCATCTAACCCTACCCTATTGATTCCTACTACTATGGCCATATTTTCAATCGCTCTAGCACGAAGCAGCGTATCCCACGCAAGAATTCTGCGCTCTGGCCAATTCGCAACATACAAAAGAAGATCGTACTCTTCTCTATTTCTACTCCAAACCGGAAAACGTAAATCGTAACAAATCAGTGGGCAAATGCGCCAACCCTTAAAACTAAAAATAAGACGTTCAGAACCAGCAGAATACACATCTTCTTCCTTCGCTAAACTGAATAGATGTCTTTTGTCATAGCTATGCTTGATTTCTCCTCCTTCAATAAAATAAAAGCGATTGAAATAGTTTCCGTTCTCCTCAATACTCAGACTTCCGCAAAGAGCTAAGCCCTTTTTTAGGCTACATTCCTTCATCCAGTTCAACACAATTTCATTCTCAAATGCGAAGGTTTTGGCATTCATGCTAAATCCCGTTGAAAACATTTCTGGCAGTACTATCAGATCCGCCCCTTCAATAGGCTCAATCCATGACTGAATCTTGCGCACATTTTCACTTGGGTTCTCCCATTCTAAATTTATTTGTAGACCTATAATGTTTATTGGTTTGGGTGGCTTCATTCTACAATTTAGTTTAGTCTTTTGCGATTTTTGTTGAAAATTGACTTGAGAAGTGGATTTTTCTCCTATATTTGAAAGAACGAAGAGCTCGTGTAGAAGTTTTTCATTTTTGTGTTTTAGTTTTTCTCAAGAGTTGACCACGTCGCAAGCGTGGTCAATTTCTTTTAAGGCCTTTTCAATAACCACTGGGCATCTATAACAAGCTGTTTAACAGCCTCTTCAGAAGTTCCATCGTAAAAGCCTCTTATTCTTCCTTTCTGGTCTATTAGAACAAAGTTCTCAGTATGAATGAAATCGTGTTCTATGCTCTCCGTTGGGGCTCTTGCCACTAAAAAAGAGGTCCTAGCTAAGGTATATATATCGCTTTTCTCTCCTGTTAACAACTTCCACTTTGTATAGTCAACATTGTTCAAATTTGCATATTCAGCCAAGACAGAAACCGAATCCTTTTCTGGATTTACACTGTGTGACACTATTTGAAACAAGGGCTGGTCTGCAAAAGCATCTTGCAGAAACTGCTTCTGCACTGCCATATTCTTGCAAATAGACGGACAAGTAGTAAAGAAAAAATCTGCCATCCAAACCTTTCCTTTCATACTATTACTTTGAAATACTTCCCCCTTTTGATCTGTTAAACTATAATCTGCAATTGTATGTCCTTTTCCTACGCCCCTAATAGCTGGCTCAACCAAATCAGGATTCACATCGGCCGGATCGTAAAAAGGAAGCGACTTAAACTCTGGTTGCAAAAACCGATAAGCAAGGTAAAAAGCGCTGCAAAAAACCAACAACACCAAAAAAACCCTCAAAACCAATGATTTATTCATAAAAGATCATTTATACTAAACCCCTATTCTCTGCATTATATAATAATAAACACGTAATATTGCAATCTAATTCGTTTAACAATGAAAAAGCTTTTTGTTCTTCTCTTCCTTTCATTTTTACCCTTTTTAGGTCAAGCCCAAAGAAAGATTGAAAAAACCATTAAAGTTTCTGGCGTTTGTGAGATGTGCAAAGAAAGGATAGAAACTGCATTGGATGTAAAAGGTGTAGTATTTTCAGAATACAGTGTTGAGAAACAAGAATTATTGGTGGTGTATAAGCCTAAGAAAATTGAATGGTCTGCCATTGAAAAGTTGGTTCTAGATGCCGGTCATGATGTAGGCGAAACTAAGGCTAACGATAAGTGCTACAATGCCCTTAACGCCTGCTGTAAATACCGCTCACAAGAAGTTATTGATGCCCATAAGTAAATCCAATTGCTCACTTAATTGGTTTTTATTCTTAGCGCTACTCCTCTGGCAATTGCCCACTTCTGCCCAGTGGCACATTTCTGTTAAAGGACACTATCCAGAAGGTTCTTCGGCTTTGCCCAATTCGGCCGTTTTCTTAGATAATAAAGGAATTGGTTTAACAGATCTCAATGGTCAATTTCATCTGGTTGATGCCCAAAAGGGTCAGTGGCTGAAGGTTTCTTTCGCGGGCTTCTACTCAGACTCTGCTCAGCTTGGAGAGGAAAAGTCTGTTGTCTTTGTTCTTTCGCCACTCACCATCAACGAAATAACTATTGTAGAGTCTGCAGATGCCATCCGATTGTCTAAAAAAGCAGCTGGATTGGTCTATGAAATCAGTCCGAAAGAACTTCGCCGCGCGGCCTGCTGTAATTTATCCGAGAGCTTCGAAAACAATCCTTCTATAGACGTTGCTTTTGCAGATGCCGTTACGGGCACCCGCACCATTGAAATGCTGGGCCTTTCTGGCAAGTATATGCAAACCCAAATTGAACTCATTCCGTTTCTACGGGGCATTCAGATTCGCCGCGGCTGGGCCTATATTCCTGGGCCTTGGGTGGATGGCCTCCAACTTTCAAAGGGAATTGGCAGTGTTTCAAACGGACATGAAAGTATTTCAGGCCAATTGAATATTGAACTCCGCAAGCCTCAAGGAGAAAAAGGCAATCACCTTAATTTCTATGTCAATCAAACTGGAAGATTGGAAGCCAATTACACCACTGCTTATGCCGTAACAGAAAACTGGAGCTCTTCTACTTCCCTCCATCTTAGTACAAATCCTATTGCTATTGATCGCAATGAAGATGGCTTCTTTGATATGCCAGAGGGTCATTTGGCCAGTCTCATGCACAGGTGGAAGTTCCAAGGGAACTCCGGTTGGGAAGGTCAATTTGGATTTCGCATTGTAGACGACTACCAATTAGCCGGACAAACTCCTCTCGATAATTCAACCTATTGGAAGATGGAGCGCCAAAGTCGAGGCGGAAATGGATTCTTTAAACTTGGAAGAATCTTTAACGAACACCCCAATAATAGCTTGGGTATTATTGGAGACTTTCACTATCAAGAACAAGATGCCCAATTTGGAAGCAGAAATCTAGACGCCGTGCAAAATGGAGGCTCTCTACAGCTTCTATTCGATCATCTTTCTACCCAATCTTCTAATTCTTGGAAAGCCGGATTGAACGTTCAATACGATAATTACCTCCAAATATTCAATGATTTCAACGCCAATTATCAAGGTGTTCAGCAAGAATTCACACCAGGAATATTCGCGGAATACAATTGGGTTCCTTCTGAAAAATGGAATGTTCTTGCCGGTATCCGAACCGATTTTCACAATCTCTTTGGTACACGTATTTCTCCGCGCCTGCATCTTAAATACAATCCTACTGAAAACACCAGCCTTCGTCTGAGTTCTGGCTCTGGTTTTCGATCCAGTCTTCCTTGGTTAGAAAACCTTGAATTATTGGCCTCCTCCAGGCTTTTTGATCCCAACTCTTCTCTTGGCTTTTTTGAGCGACGCTTAAATGCCGAACAGGCTTGGAATCACGGATTCTCTGTAGAACAGAATTTTAAGCTGAATTATAGGCCCGCTACCATAGTGGTCGACTATTATTTTACCCATTTCGGGAATAGGCAAATTACCGATATGGACGAGGCGAGCAATATCTTTCGTTTTACAAACCTCAACGGCCGATCCGAAAGCCATAGTGCTATGGCCCAATTGGATTTTGAGATAAAACGAAGAATGAGCATGCGGCTGGCCTATAAGTTCACAGATGCACGCAGCCAATATTCTTCTGGCTATTTAGCTGATCCATACATTAGTAGACACAGAGGATTTATTGCCTGGTTCTATGAAACACGCAGTGCTTGGGGATTCGATCTCTCTGCCCAATGGGTTGGACCAAAAAGATTACCCGTAAACGCAACAGGCGAACGAAACAATCAATCGCCTTCTTTTGCTCTCTTTAACGGACAAATTAAAAAGACTTTCAAGGAAAAGTGGGAGTGGTATTTAGGGGCTGAAAATCTATTGGGGTTTGTGCAAGATCAACCCGTACTCAATGCAGAAAATCCATTCAGTCCAGATTTTGATGCAACGGTAGTTTGGGGCCCAATAATGGGAAGAATTGTATTCCTCGGATTAAACGTAAAATTCTAGTGAAAAACAGCCTCCACTAGACTTTTAGTATAAAGACTTTGAGGTTTACTCAATACCTCAGCGGTTCTACCCTCTTCTTCAATTTTACCTTTATTCAAGACAATAATTCGGTCGCTAATAAACTGTACTACAGATAGATCATGTGTAATAAATAGGCAAGAAAACTTGAAATCGTCTTGTAAGTCCTTGAGCAAATTCAGAACTTTAGATTGTACAGATACATCCAAAGCCGCAACTGATTCATCGCAAATGAGCAGTTCTGGTTCCAATGCTAAACTACGCGCAATGACAATTCTCTGGCGTTGCCCTCCCGAAAAAGTATGTGGGAAACGATTGTAATCTTCGGCGTTAAGCCCTGTTTTTTCAAGTAGGTGGATGGCTTTATCCTTTGCTTGAGCCTTGTTCTTAACTAGTTTATGATATAGCATAGGCTCTATAATAGCCTCCCCTGCCGACATTCTAGGATTCAAGCTTGAATACGGATCTTGAAAAACCATTTGAATTTCGCGACTATATCTCTTTGAACTTGAATACAATGGCTGCCCCTTGAACAAAATATCACACGAATCATCCGGTAAAAGCAGACCACATAAAAGGCGTCCTAGTGTTGATTTTCCAGATCCGGATTCGCCCACTAAACCCAAGGTTTCAGATTTCCTGAGATCAAAACGGATGTCTTCTAGGACCCTGGTTTTAGAATTTGGATACGTAAAATGCAAGGAGCGCACTTCCAATAATTTCTCCTCCTCCGAAAGCTTCACTTCAAGCTTATCGTCGATTTGAATTTTCCCTTTGGAATTCAGTATTGCTTCCAACTCAGGCAATCTATTGGCGTTCGGATAGGCAGAAGGCCTGCTGTTTAGCAGTGCCTTCGTATAGCTATTCTTTGGGTTCTCAAGAACCTCCTTCGCCTTGCCATACTCCATTTGTTCTCCCTTCCTCAACACGCAAATTGTATCTGAAACAGCCTGCACTAATCCTAGATCGTGAGAAATAAAAAGCACTGCCATTCCGTATTTCAACTGAAGTTGCTTGAGAAGGAGCACAACCTCTTTCTGAACCGTTGCGTCTAAAGCAGTAGTAGGTTCATCGCAAATCATCAGCAGTGGTTCTCTCAAAAGCGCCATGGCAATGACTACCCTTTGTCTTTGTCCACCTGAAAGCTCATGCGGATAAGACCTATATACTCTTTCAGGATCAGGCAGTTGCACTTCTTTAAAGGCATGAATGGCCATTTCTTTGGTTGGATGGTCTATTCCTTCTAAAACCTGATTACCGCAACGGATAACAGGATTTAAAGAGGTCATGGGTTCTTGAAAAACCATGGCCAAGTGCTTGCGCTGAGCGCGTATTTCCGTTGCTTTTTGGGAGCCATTTAAGTCCACCTCTCCTTCTGGAGTATGCAAGATAATGCTGCCTTTTACCAAAGCCTTGGAAGAGAGCAATCGCATTATAGCCAAAGCGGTAAGCGATTTTCCAGATCCAGATTCACCCACCAATCCTAGGGTTTCGCCTTGTGATAGACTAAAGCTTAAAGGTTTTAAGACCTCTTGATCTCCGAAAGAAATACTCAGTTTCTCAAGCCTTAAAAGCTCGGTCATACGATCTTAATTTCCGATTCATCTAGAATAGGCTCTTGACGCATTTTCAAAAGTATTTGAGCTAGAGTTAAGGTATCCTTTTCACAATACTTCGCTATGCGTTGTAGGTCGTTTTCATTCCAATATACTGATCCAACTTGACTTCCATCTATATCGTCTTTCGGACTTGGAATACCTAAAACTTTTGCCAGTAATTTCAGAGAGGTAAAATGCTTTCCATCTCCGAATTTCCACAATTCCATGGTATCGAGATGGTGAATTTCCCAAGGTTTTTTACCCTGAATATCCAACACCTTAGGAAGATCTAATCCATTGATTAAAAACCTTCTGCACAAGTAAGGGAAATCAAATTCTTTTCCATTGTGTGCACACAGTCGATAGTCTGGATTTTTATCTAGAATATGGGCAAGCTCTTGCAACAGCTCCAACTCATTATCTCCGAAAACACTCTTCAACCGAAACACTCGTCCTTGGCCATGGGCACGCTCAAATACGCCAAGAGAGACACAGACAACCTTACCAAACTCAGCCAGAATACCGGCCCTTTGCGGGTAATATTCTTCCGCTGTGAATTCGTCCTTTCGCTGCCAACGTGTTTTATCTTCCCAGAGTTTTTGCCAATCAGGATCTAAATCGGCATAGGATGAAAAGCCTGAAACCGTTTCTATATCTAAGAAAAGAACCGATGATAAATCTAAATGATGAAGTGCTGAACTCATTTGCCGTACATTTTTAAAACCTCGTTTACATATAGATGAAAGCAGTCTTTGTGTGGCTTGCCTTCGGTTGAATAACGGAAACCCAATCGGGTAATCACAATAGAATGCTCTGGAATAACAATTACATATTGCCCTTCTCTTCCTCTCATATAATACACAGGCGTACCGTGACTCTCTTGATCTATCCAATAAGAATAGCCGTAATGATCTGATTTATAGCCTTTGGTTGCGAGCTCAAAGAAGCTAGAATCTAAAATCTGATTGCCCCTCCAGTTTCCTTTGTGCAATGCCAACAATCCGAAACGCGCAAAATCTCTCGCATTGGTATTGAAGCAGCAATAGCCAATTTCCATTCCATCTGGATGATCGAGTTGCCAAAGTGCAGGCTCTTGCGCACCCATCGGCTGCCAAAATTCTTTGGATGCATACTCAGACAGACTCATGCCTGTGGCACGAATTACACAGATTGCCAAAAACTGGGTGCTTCCACTTTGATAGTTATAAACCTCACCCGGCCTTTCTGAAACTTCTACCTCTGAAAGCATAACCTCCTCTAAATGATCTGAATAATAGGTTTTGGCTGTAAGTGTAAAAGGACTTTTATAATGCTCCTTCCAACTCAAACCTGCAGTCATGGTGCTGAGATGCTTAAGCTCAAGATCTCCCGCATACGTTCCTTTTAGTTCCGGGATAAGCTCCATTACTTTTTGATTCCATCCCTTCAAAAAGCCTTGCTCGATGGCCTTTTCTGCCAAAAGAGTTACGATTGTTTTGCTGGCGGAAAAGGTATTGGTTTGAGACTTTTCATTGTACCCACCCCAATAATGTTCTTGAACCAATGAGTCGTTGACTAATACAGTAAAACCCACGCTTCGCGTCACTTCCAACATATTCCTGAGCTCAGTAGTGAGTGGCTCTTTATTCAATTCTGAATGTACATACAAGTCTTGTGGCGATGAAGAAGCCTCAATTTGACGAAGATCAAAATAGATATGATCGTCTATTTCTGCCGATTTTGCCCCACGGAGATAGGTAGATTTTATTCCTTTTATTAAATACGTAGAATCGGTTGTCCAAAGCAGTACAACTGCTAAAAGACTTAGACTTAAACTAAAGTAAAAAGCCCACTTTACGGCTTTGCGCATATGCAATTAAATTGTAATTCGAACTGAGTGAGAATAGAATCAACCACTTCTTGTCTAGGGGGAAGAGTACTTAATTCTTGAGCCATATTGGCAACTGCCTTATCGGCAATTCCACAAGGTACAATGTACTCAAAATACTTCAAATCTACAGAATGGTTGAGTGCAAATCCGTGCATGGTAACCCAACGTGAAGCCTTTATGCCCATTGCACAAACCTTTCGCGCCTTTTCAGTTCCTGCATCAAACCAAACACCCGTCTCTCCTTTCGACCGATCTGCTTTGAGTCCATACTGATGGAGCACCTCAATGATTATTTCTTCTAAGCACCTCAAGTATCTGTGAATATCCGTAAAGAAATCGTCGAGGTCTAAAATAGGATAACCCACAATCTGTCCCGGACCGTGGTAAGTAATGTCTCCACCGCGATTAATTGGTAAAAACTCAATTCCCATACTTTCGAGCTCTGCCTGATCAATTAAAAGATGCTCGGCCTTTCCGCTCTTTCCTAAAGTGTAAACATGCGGATGTTCGCAAATCAGCAAATAATGAACGAGCGGTTCTTTCTCTTCTTCCGCTTTATCTCGATTGGCAAGTTTCCTAGCCACTAATTCGTCAAAGTATTGTTGTTGGATATCCCAGGCCTCCTTAAAGCCAATCCACCCTAAATCAACGACCTTAACGAGGGGTTTTCTCATCCGATTTTACCCAGTTCAGCCTTCAGAAAATCAATTACTTTGATATCCATAATATCTACTTGATGAATTTCAGACAGATAGTATGAAACCCAATCTCCTAGGTGATTGAGGTATAAGCTCTGAGAAATAAGTGAACTTCCGGGTGCTTTCCACTCCAATACGGTAGGGGTTCTTTTGAGTAGAATGTCTTTATTGATATCCGCACGGATGGCATTCCGCTTGTACTCAAAATCACTTCTCAATAGAATTACAGCAAAGCTTTGGTTTCCACCAGCCCATCCAACCAACTCATTGTGGTTCATCTCGGGTATAGCCGAAGACCAACCCAACATTTTTGAATTCTCATTTAATTGCTGACGCAGGCGTTCGCCCATGGCGGCCAAACCATCTGTGCAATACACTACAGCACAGTGGTTTTTCAATTGCTCAGCGTATATTTTGGCTTGAGAATGTATAGCATCTATATCCTTGCGCATGCCTGCAATGGCTTCTTTCCAAGAAGCAATATAATCGGGCGTTTTAAGGCCGTAGAAATCTAGAAAAGACAGTAAGCCTGTAATGCTATAACCCAGCATGGACCTAGGCGGATTGCCTCCTTCTACCACAAATGCGTTAAAATTATGCTTCGTTGCCAATTCAAGTGCTCTTCCTCCCGAAGTAATGATGGCCACCTCAGCCTTGCGCTCAATGGCTTGTTCTAGAGCCGCCAAGGTTTCTTCCGTATTGCCCGAATAACTGCTGGCAATGACCAGGGTGTTTTCATCTACAAAAGCGGGTAAATAATAATCTTTATTTACAAAAATGGGCGTATGACTTGAGGCAGACATCCACTCTGCTGCCAGGCTACCACCAATTCCTGAACCACCTAATCCGGTTATCACTACAGCCTTAAATCTCTTAGCCGGATTTTTCCATTTTGCTCTTTCCGCAATTTTCAATCCTTCTTCTAGGTGGTCTGGAAAAGCAGCAATTAAATCTTTCATCATGGCGTATAAACTCATCAAATTAATAAGCTTCAAATCTACGCAATGCATTCGAGCCTACAGCCACCCTTATCTTTGCGGCCAATTAGCTGATTTTTATGTTGAGTGAACAAGAATTATTGAGAAGAGAGGCATTAAAAAGCCTGCGCAAATTAGGAATAGACCCCTATCCTGCAGCCGAATTTGTAGTTACACACACGGCGAAAGAGATTAAAGAAAACAAAAGCTTAGAAGAAAATAAATCGGAGGTTACTATTTCTGGTAGGATGATGAGCCGACGCATTATGGGCAAGGCTTCATTCGCAGAAATAAAAGACCATACCGGAAGAATTCAGGTTTATATAAATAGAGATGTTCTTTGTCCGGATGAAGACAAAACCCATTACAACGAAGTATTTAAAAAGCTTCTGGATATGGGCGACTTCATTGGTGTACAAGGCAAAGTATTTAGAACTCAAACAGGAGAAATCTCTGTTGAGGTTAGAACTTTAACTGTACTAAGTAAGACTCTCAAACCCTTACCTACTGTAAAAACCGACTCGGAAGGAAAGGTACACGATGCGTTTAGCGATCCGGAGCTTCGGTACCGAATGCGCTATGTTGATTTAATTGTAAACGACAAGGTGAAGAGCACTTTCGTGAAGCGAAGTGCCATTTTCACAGCTATGCGCAATTTCTTCAATGGCTTTGGCTATTTGGAGGTAGAAACGCCTATTCTTCAGCCTATTCCTGGCGGTGCTGCGGCTAGGCCTTTTTTAACACACCACAATGCCTTAGATATTCCGCTGTACTTGCGCATTGCCAACGAGCTGTATTTAAAGCGGCTAATTGTTGGCGGGTTTGATGGTGTTTATGAGTTTGCCAAAGATTTTCGCAATGAAGGCATGGACCGTACTCATAATCCGGAGTTTACTGTCATGGAAATCTACGTGGCCTACAAGGATTATAAGTGGATGATGCATTTTACTGAACAAATGCTGGAGTCTGTAGCCTTGGCGGTAAATGCCAATACAGATGTTGAAGTTGGCGGAAAAAAAATAAGTCTCAAGGCACCCTATGCCAGGGTAAGTATGCGCGACGCTATTTTAGAGCATACCGGTTTTGATATTGATGTTTTGGATGAAGCTGGGTTAAGGGAGGCTTGTGCTAAGTTGGGTATTGAAACCAACAATAGCATGGGAAAAGGCAAGTTGATCGATGAGATTTTTGGTGAAAAATGCGAGCCGCATTACATCCAACCTACCTTTATTACCGACTATCCTGTAGAGATGTCGCCTTTGTGTAAAAAACATCGCGATAACCCAAATTATACTGAGCGCTTCGAGCTCATGATCAACGGTAAAGAAATTGCCAATGCTTACTCTGAGCTCAATGATCCTATAGATCAGCGCGAGCGCTTCGAACAGCAGTTAGCACTAAGCGAAAAAGGAGACGACGAGGCGATGTTTATTGATCAAGATTTTTTAAGGGCTTTAGAATTTGGTATGCCGCCTACGTCGGGAATGGGGATAGGAATGGATAGACTAACTATGTTACTCACAGGGCAAACCAGTATACAAGAAGTTCTTTTCTTCCCACAAATGCGACCAGAAGTTCAGGCTGTTGCAAACACAGGTGGCGATTTTAAGTCGTTGGGTGTTCCCGAAGCTTGGTTGGAAGTGGTAGCCGAATTGTACGGAACTGTTGAAGAAATGAAAGTTCTTAAACACACTCAGGTGCATCAACAATTAAATGGTTTCCGAAAGAAGAAAAAGTTGGATGTTCCCGCCCTCAGCTTGGAGGATGTTCTGGCTTGGTTTAGTTAGTCTTAAAACTTGATGAAGCGGCCCTGGCCGCTTTTTTTATTGCGTAAATTAGGTCTCATCCAATTGAGTTGTAACCAACCGCTCTGCTGAGAATTGTATTCACTTACTCAAGCTGCAAGTCGGCTTAATTATTGACTGGCACACACTAAGGAGCATGGAGCACAATCTTATTTTACTATTTCCTCCTGAGCCAATTAGAATCTTCTTCTCATCGCTTCAATGGCATTCATTCATGATGATTTATTCAGCCTTTCCACTCACAATTACTTGTATATTACTCTTTTCTACATTGAAATCAGTAGGTTTACAAAACCAGTCTATCAAATCCAATCTAGATGAAAATCAAAAGTACCCTCTGTCTCTTTATCTTGATTTCTAATTCTTTCTTCTGTCTTAGCCAAGAATTATCTAATTACGATTTTAAAATTGGCTTATCCCCAATGCTTGTTCCAGCCAATTATTCCGAAACAATGGAATTCCAGGGTAGTGCTTTTGATCATCAGTTATTCAAGATTATTCAATTCTATTCGCATCCGAACGAAGCAGAAAAAACAGCTTTAAAAAATTCAGGGGTTGAGCTGATAGCATACTTACCCAATTATGCTTGGTTGGCAAGTTTCGACGAAAACTTCGCCATCCAAAAATTGAGAAACTACAATGTCCGAGCCATTTTAGAAGTTCCATTGGAATACAAATTATCAAGAAGCTTGCAGTTGGAAGAATATCCAAGCCATATTCAAGTGGGAGAAAATCTCAAAGTATGGGTTACATTCTATCCCACAGTTAAACTTGAAAAGATTCAGTCTGACTTGAGTCAAAAAGGCTATGAAATTATAGAGTATAATGAGATTTCTAGTGCAAAAGAGATGGTAGTTCCCATTTCAAGAATTGAAGAATTGGCCAATTTGCCGTATGTCCAATTCATTGAACCTATTTCACCTGAACCAAACCTTGAAGGTGGATTTGTAGAAGATAGAAATAATCATCGGGCCAATTATTTGGCTTCAGAGCAGCTTGGAGGTTTACACTTTGACGGTTCAGGAATTACCCTCGCGGTTCGAGAGGGGGGCACTGTTGACCCTAGTATCCACAATGATTTTAAAGGGCGATTAGACTATTCTTTGGATGCTGGAGCGGCGGCATCAAGCCATAAAACAGGTGTTGCTTGGCGAATGGCAGGATATGGAAATGACAACCCCTCCAACACGGGTATGGCCTTCGGGTCAAATGTAATTTCTACCACTGGAGGTTTCTCTTATTTGGTAAATAATACCAATGCTATTGCGGTAAATAATTCCTATGGCTTCGGCTGTTATATTGGAACCTATGGCTCGAGCGGCCGTTCAAATGACGACTTGATTTACAACAATCCTAGTTTTATGATTGCCTATTCAGCTGGAAATATTCAAACTACAGATTGCGGTTACGGTGCTGGAGCCTCTTGGGGAACCATTACAGGAGATAGTAAACAAGCGAAAAATGTACTTGCTGTTGGAGCCCTGAATACCAATGATGAATTGATGGGTTTTAGTAGTTGGGGTCCTGCACCAGATGGAAGAATAAAGCCAGATATCTGTGCGGTTGGTCCGGGTGGAACTTCATTCGCTTGTCCTAATGTGGTGGGTGGCTTTGGTCAATTATATCACGCCTATTTTGATCTAAATGGAGTCTTGCCCAACTCTGGATTAATTAAAGGCATTCTACAAAATACAGCCGATGATTTAGGAAACCCAGGGCCCGATTTTAAATACGGTTATGGTCGTATAAACTTGCGTCGAGCGTATGAAACTATTGCAAACAACACCATTATTGCTGATAATATTAGCAGTGGAGCAGTAGACAACCATATTCTAAACATTCCAGTAGGCACTAAGCAAGTGCGCGTTATGCTTTATTGGATGGATTATGAAGGTACAGTTGGTTCTTCTGTTGCCCTTGTCAATAATTTAAACTTAACCGTAACCGCCCCCAATTCAACAGTATACAATCCTTGGGTTTTAGACCATACTATTAATGCTACCAACCTGAATGCCAATGCTACACGAGGTGTTGATGCCCTCAATAATATGGAGCAGGTAACTATAGATAATCCAACCGCTGGTAGCTATTCCATCACAGTGACTGGATTCTCTGTTCCTCAAGGACCGCAATCGTATTTTGTAGTTTACGAGTTTCTTGAAGACGAGCTTACCCTAACCTATCCCATAGGTGGCGAATCTATGGTGGCAGGAGAAACTCAACGGATCTATTGGGATTCATATGGCAATACTACCGGAACTTTTGATCTTTCTTATTCTACGGATAATGGATATACTTGGATTCCCATAGCGAGTGGTTTGGCCAACGGCAGTCGCTTTTACGATTGGACTGTTCCGAGTATAATCAGCGGAAAGTTGAAGATTCGAGTAGAAAGAGGATCCCTTGCCGACCAAAGCTCAGAAGGCTTCTCAATTATTGGCGTTCCGACGAATGTAGTGTTGATTTGGTCTTGCTCAGATTCTTTGAAGCTAGGTTGGGATGCTGTACCAGGCGCGACAGCCTATGAAGTTTTTAAGTTGGGAACAGAATACATGACATCTGTAGGAACCAGCTCGGGCACCAACAAAACTATTTACGGTGTAAGTACAAATTCAAATGAATATTTTGCCGTTCGCGCATTGGGTACAAATAATGCCAAAGGAAGACGGACAAACTCTTTAAAGAAAACACCAGGAGATGAAAACTGTGTGCCTCTTGAAGTTTCAGCTACTGCCATTGCATCGCACCCTTCGGGCTACTATCCAGATTGTTATACACCTTTCGGTAACAATGTGCGCTTTCAATTTTTGAATAACGGAGTGAGTTCGCTTTCTTCCCTTTCTGTAAGCTATCAATTGAACTCAGGAAGTATTCAGACAGAAACCTTTAATGGTCTAGTTGCTTCAGGCGCGTATGGCGAACATCTCTTTTCAAGCGGTATTTCTATTCTTTCAGCGGGAAACTACAGCCTAAAGGCATGGGTTAATTCGATGGATGCCAATGCTACAAACGATACGGCGATCAGTCGAATTACCATATATTCTGGAGGAACTGCAACCTATCCATACTCGCAAACTTTTGATGCATTTACCAATTGTGCAACCACTTGGGATTGCACCGGCTATTCTTGCACCCTTGAAGAAAACTGGTTTAATGTGCCCTTCGATTATGAAAAGGGCGATTCTACGGAATGGCGAACCTTTTCAGGCGCTACAGGAACAGGAGGAACAGGACCCTCTTTCGACCACACTTCAGGAAGTGGGAAGTACCTCTACATGGAGACTTCTGGCAACAGCGGCTCAGGCTGTCAATTCGATGATGCCTATGCTCTTACGCCTTGCATTGATCTATCTTCAGCAACCAAGCCAGAACTATCGTTTTGGTACCATGCATATGGAAGTTCTATTGGTGAGCTACATGTTGACATTTTTGTAGATGGCGAATGGATTTATGACCTAACCCCTCCAATTCAAGGAGATAAGGGAAATACATGGTTTCAACAAACAGCCAACTTAATTCCATACGTAGGTAAAACCGTAATTCTGCGCTTTAGGGGATCAAACGGTGGGGGATTTACAGGCGATCTCGCTATAGACGATGTTGGCATTCAAGAAAACCCCGCGCTGGTAGACCCAAATCCATTGCCGTGCTACCCTCCTCAAGACGTATCTGCCTCCGTAACTTCAGGCACAACCGGACTTATAACATGGAATGCAGGTGGTTCTGAAACTATGTGGGATGTGCATATTGTGCCTTCGGGTGCCGCTGCTCCTATCGGATTAGGAACCGTTGTAACAGACACCTTCTACCTTGCATCAGGCCTTGCCGCATTAAACATCTATGATATTTATGTTCGAGCCATTTGCGGGGGGGGAGACACATCTTACAACAGTAATACAAGCCTAAGCATCTATTGTGCATCGGGTTCTGCTTCTTCCATTGACTCTAAAATTGGCATGGTTGCCATGGATGGAGATTCCGTAGTAAGTGGAGCAAACTGTGCAAGCTATACCGATTTACGTGGAACCCCTTTATTCAACCTTCAGTTCGGAACTTCTTCTTCGATAAGCGTTGAGTATGCTAGCTGCGGAGGTACATATAATGCCTATTCACAGGTGTACATTGATTTTAACAACGATCTGGATTTTGACGATGCCAATGAAATTGTGGCTTCTGGCTTAGTAAATTCAACGACCAATTTGAACAGCCCTATTACTATGCCCGTGTATGGCTACACGGGAGACTATACAATGCGTGTGGTCTTAATGGAAGGTGGCTCTGCTACCTCTACCATGCCATGTGGAACTTATAGTTGGGGAGAAACCCAAGATTATACTGTACACATTCTCTCTCTTTCGCCTCCTTCAAGCTGTGCATTTCCTTCAAACCTAGGCTCTGTAGCTACGAGCGAATCGTCTGCATTGGTTTATTGGATCGCTGGGGATACACTTGCAAGCAACTGGGTTGTGCAATACAGAACCAATGGCGGAATGTCTTCAAGTGCAATAGCAACCAATGACACCCTTACCCTCACTTCTTTAGAACACTCTACTTTGTATCAAGTCTCTGTGGGTGAAATCTGTGCAAGCGGAGATACCAGCTGGATGGTAGGTCCTGCCCAATTCCAAACCTGGTTTGCTCCCGACTATCTTGAAGATTTCAACTCAGGATTTTCTTGGTCAGAAGGAAATGGAAGAATCACAGATTCTACCACTTTCACAGGGGCTTCGTCCAACTGGATTGATGGAGCCTTCAACAACGATTTTGTAACCAACGACCTAGCCGCAAGTATGAATATTTTTTCAACCGGAAGGTATGAGTGGATGTTCAGCCCAACCATTGTTGTTCAAGACAACGGATCTGTGTACGAACTAAGCTTTGATATGGGAATGACAGAATGGAATTCTTCTACACTTGAAGCTATAATGGGGGTAGACGATACCGTAATGGTGGTTGTTTCTACTGATAATGGTGTTACTTGGAGCCGTTCTAATGTGGTTTATATGGTTCATCAAGGCAATAAGCCTGCAGCTGTACTGAGCTGGCCTGTATCGATTCCTCTTTTCGGCTACTCAGGCAATCTTAAAATTGGTTTCTATGCCGAAGGCACAGTGAGCAATGAGGATATAGATGTATTTATTGACAATGTGGCTATTACTGAGAATTGCAGCCTTGCTCCAATGAGCATCTCTGGAGTAAACTTTGTTTCTTCTCCTGCTCAATACAATGTGCAATACTCTATTAGCGGCGGAGATCTATTTCTTCTTCAGACTAGAGAAGTGGGTACAGATACTTGGTTTACGCCTAAATCTTGGACAAACACTTCCCTTACTAACCAGAACTTCTTAGCGAAGAGACCCGGTGTAGACAATGAAGTACGCTTGGGTGCGCGGGTAGATGGAAATTTCTACTACTCTTGCCCAATGACTTTCTCTGCAGATTGTAAGCCTATGACTGTGAACGCTATTGAATTAATAGATCCTTTCTGCGCCGGTGATTCGGCTCAACTTAAAGCCATTGCAAATGGTGGATTTAAAGCCAAAACATTCCTTTGGAATACAGGTGAAACCACTCGTTTCATCTATGGTCAGCAAGGCCAAACCTATCAAGTAGTGGTTACCGATGCTGCGGGTTGTTCAGATTCAGCCAGTGTATCGGTTAGCACTGTAGGTTCTCCCTACACTCCAGGCAATTTTACTTTAGCTAAGCCCAATCAAGTAACCTTTGTAGGTTCTTGGACTGCTCCAAGCCTTGGAATGGGAGTTAGCCTAATCGGCTACAGAATGCAATATCGTCAAGTAAATGTGGGTGCTCCTTGGAGACAAACCTCATTAATTACCTCTGGAACTTCTGCTACAGTGAACTTTACTGGAAGTTGTGATCCTTCTGCAAACTATGAGTTTGCTGTCTTTGCTCGTGTAAACGACAATGGCATGATTTACAACACTCCCGTAACTTGCACAGAGCGCAGATTCTACAATGGTTCAGGCGGATGTGCCAAAACAGCCGAAGCTGGAAATGGTCTCAACCTCAGCGGCAATGGCATCACGGTATATCCAAACCCAACACAAGGCATTGTGAACGTAAGTTTGAATAACGAAGCTGCAAGCCTTGAGTTATTGGATATGAACGGAAAATTGTTATTCAGCCAAGAATTTGAAGGTCTGGCCGAAGCAAACATCAACCTAACTAACCTGGCCTCAGGTGTGTATATGTTGAATGTAACCACCGATACTTGTGTCTATCAAGAAAGAGTAGTTAAGAATTAAATTTTTTTTTTTCTAACTCCATCAAATCCTGTAAATACAAACTCCTAAAAGAACCTTCTCGCTTCTGAGCGATACTAAATTGAAAATAGAGGGCAAGGTGTTTTTTATAACGAAGA
>ERZ888423.1275-NODE-1275-length-22227-cov-6.969240_pt1 | contig 22227 bp, 19 predicted proteins | sample MGYA00520523_ERZ888423 | MGnify/ENA primary metagenome ERZ888423 (study PRJEB32303, sample SAMEA104408611) | aquatic metagenome | biome: Brackish water; feature: Pelagic; material: water | place: Baltic Sea | collected 2014-06-08T10:24:00 | depth 30,27 m ...
ACCGGTAACTTCCCAACGCTTAAACCAATCTGGGCGGTCAGCGTAGACAAGTGCTGCGTCTTTACCAAACACATCGCCTGTTGAAACAACTGCTGGGTTGATGGTTGTGTGAATGTTCATGCGTGCCATCGCTGCAACAGCAGGTGCAGTTGTATAGAGCAATGCAATAAACACCAAAGCCCAACCTGCTGATGAACGTGCGTCAGCAACCGTTTTAACCGTAAAGAATCGCATAATGACGTGAGGCAAACCAGCTGTGCCAATCATCAATGACAAGGTGTACAAGAACATATTAAGCTTGCTACCTGGAATTGACGTGGTGTACTCACCAAAACCCAGTTCATTAATCACACTGTTTAAGGTGACCAGTAATGACTTATCGGTTCCCACCATATTTGAACCCAAACCCAACTGTGGCAAAGGGTTGCCGGTAAGGTTTAAAGAAATAAATACAGCTGGCACGATGTAGGCCAAGATCAACACGATGTACTGTGCAACTTGGGTGTATGTAATACCTTTCATGCCGCCAAACACTGCATAGGCAAACACAATAGCCATACCGATATAAATTCCCGATTCATTAGATACGCCTAGGAAGCGCGAGAATGCCACGCCCACACCGGTCATTTGACCAATAATGTAGGTTAATGAAGCGACTAATAAGCATACAACAGCCAATGTTGAAGCTGATTTTGAGTAAAATCGATCACCAATAAACTGCGGTACAGTAAATTTGCCGAATTTACGCAAGTATGGTGCCAACAAACAAGCTAATAATACATAGCCGCCTGTCCAGCCCATTAAGAATAAGCTGCCGCCGTAACCCATGTAAGCGATTAAACCTGCCATCGAGATAAACGATGCAGCAGACATCCAGTCAGCTGCAGTCGCCATACCGTTCATGACTGGGTTTACACCACCACCTGCTACATAAAACTCGCTGGTCGTGCTTGCACGGGCCCAAATTGCAATACCAATATAGATGGCAAAGGTAAAGCCAACAACTAAATAAATTGTGGTTTGAAGTTCCATGATTTGCCCCTTTATTTTTCGTCGACGTCAAATTGACGGTCGATTTCATTCATTTTCTTGCGATACCAAAAGATCAAGATAATGAAAATATATATTGCGCCTTGTTGTGCAAACCAAAACCCGACGGGGTAGCCACCAATTTGAAACTGGTCTAACCAACTAGCAAATACAATGCCGCAACCGTAAGAAACAATCGCCCAAATAGCAAGTACTTTAAATAAAAGCCCTTTTGTTGCGCTCCAATAGGCATGCGCATTATCATCTTTATTATCCATAAAGCCTCCTCAACTTATATGTAAAACTACGTTTTTATTCCCTACCTTGCGAACTGTAAGCACTTTCACCTTTAGTCGGTATTAGGGAAACAACTAGTATTTGCAATTTATTTTCTATAACTGACGTCAAACTTACCCTAAGCTTGCGTCGAACTGAAACTTTTGCCAAAAACAAAGCGTTTATACCTATTTTGCATTAGGCTAGTAAAAAGATGAGGTTTAAAAATGACGACAGATAACAACACAAAATTAACTTCTGCTCAAAGTTTGGTTAAAAACTTAACCCAACAACTGATGGCTGAAGTGCCTTTTTCATCGATGCAAGTGAGCGATGTTGACTTTTTTGTTGAGTCGTCGCAAGAGGCTTATTTTGCCCCGAACGAGGTCATCCTCTCGCCCGAAACAGGGGTACCGAAGTTTTTATTTTTATTGCGTCAGGGTACTGTCACGGGTCAACGACATGTTTCCAAAAACGAAACAGTTGATTTTGAGGTGGAGGCAGGCCAACTATTTTCGGTGGGTTCAGTGCTGACCAAAAGACCCGTTACGACAATTTACTCGGCTAAAACCGATTGTTTTTGTTTATTATTGCCAATCGAGGCGATTCACGAATTGAATATTAAATCGCCACCATTCTTAGCTTTTTTAAAAAATCATTTCAAAACCATTTTAGAAAAATCGCAAGACGATATGCGTATGAGCTTTGCATCTCAAGCTTATGCATCACAGTTGCATCACAATACATTAGGGTCTTTACCTCTTCGCCCCCCTATTATGGTGTTGCCTGACCACCCCATCCAAGAAGCACTTGAAATGATGGATGAAAAAGAAATCGGTTCAATTTTGGTGGCCGATGATCAGCAACACCCCCTCGGTATTTTGACGCGCCACGATATATTGAAACGTATTGTTTTGAGCAAGGTTGAGTTATCTAAATCCATAGCTGAAGTGATGTCTACACCGATTCAGTCGCTTGAGTTTAATCATTCAATTGAAGATGCCAGTCACTTAATGCTCGATAAAAAAATACGTCATTTGCCGGTATTAAAGCAAGGCAAAGTTATTGGTTTGGTGTCTGAGCGTGACTTGTTTTCGTTGCAGCGATTTTCTACAGGGAATATTTCTTCTGCCATTCGTGCAGCAACCGATTTGCCATCTTTGGCACAGTGCGCCAAAAATATTCGCAGTTATGCTGAGAATTTATTAGGTCAAGGTGTGTCAGGTCAAAGATTGACAAGCATGATCAGTTATTTAAATGATTTATTAACCGAGCATGTCATTAAGTTAACGATGCTGTCATACCCACAAGTTGATGCGCAGCATTTTGTTTGGTTTGCAATGGGTTCTGAAGGGCGCGGTGAGCAAACCATATCTACTGATCAAGATAATGGCATGGTCTTAGCCGACGACCTAACAGATGATCAAATCAACACTTATCTAACCTTTGCACGGGCTGTGAATGAAGCGCTAGATCAGTGCGGTTTTCCGTTATGCACAGGTAATGTGATGGCCAGTAACCCCCAATATGCTATGCGTCAATCGGCATGGATGAAACATTGCGCAAGGTGGATCAACAATGGCACGCCACAAGACTTGCTAGATTCAAGCATTTTTTTTGACTTTCGAGGTTTGTTTGGGCGTCAGTCTTTACTTGATCCGATTAAAAAATTGGTTAAACAAGGGGCTCAAGACTCCCCTCGTTTTATTAGTTTCTTAGCCACGAATGCAATGAATTGGAATGTGCCCTTAACTCTGTTCGGTGGTATTGAAACGACAGATGTCGAGGGTGAGGAAGTAATTGATATTAAAGTCAACGGCACAGCATTAGTGGTTGATTTTGCCCGTATTTACGCCTTGGCGCTTGGTATAGAGGTGCGTGGTACATGTGACCGATTAATTGCTATTGGTCAAGCTAAGGGCTATAACGAACAAAAAGGTAAAGATTGGGTGGCGGCTTTTGAGTATTTGCAAATGTTGAGGTTAAAAGCGCAGTTACTTCAGCCTTCAGGTCGCTCGCACCTTACGGCCAATCAACTGCCATTTAGTGCATTGTCACCCGTCGATCGAATCGTTTTAAAGGCAACCTTTAACGTCTGCCAAGCCATGCAGCAACGTTTGAAGCTTGATTATGTTCGATAATCTTTTTGGCTGGAATAAGCCCCATATTGAAACCCGGGTCGTTGAGCCCTTGCGTTGGGTCATGCTAGACACCGAAACCACAGGTTTAAACGCATGGGTTGATGACGTGATTTCAATTGCAGCCCTTGGCATTCATTTTCAACCGGGTTTTACCTCACCTCGCATTGTGTTCGCTGACTCGTTTGAAGTCATTATTAGGCCAGAAAAAGTTAAACTTAAACGATCTAATGTGTTGATTCATCATATCGGTGTGGGGGCCCAGGAAGGGGGCTATGATCACCGTGAATCGCTTGAGTTGTTTCGTGATTGGGTGGGTGAGGCCCCGCTTTTGGCCTTTATGGCACCCTTTGATCAAGCTATGTTAAAAAGATCGTATAAAAAGGCAGGCTTGCCTCCGTTGGCCAATGAATGGTTAGATGTTGAGCCATTAGCGGGTTGGGTGGCAAAAGATACTTACCCTTACGCGCTTGATGAGCGAATTGAACAGTTTGGGTTGCAATGTGTTGATCGGCATACGGCTGCAGCCGATACGTTTGTGACAGCAGAGTTGCTGCTCAAACTCTTGCCGAACATCACACCCACTGCAAATACATGGGCGAAGATTAAACAGATTGCGCGCGAACGCCCTCAGTAAGCTTTAATATCTATTATTCCCAACTGAATGCTGCCATGTCGTGAATAATCAATCGGATGTATCTCAGCCACCCCTAAAACGTGAGCTTTTCTTAGCCATGTCAGGGGTAGCCGGCACCGTTGCGATTGTGGCGTTTGATGCCACGATTGTCAGCACGGTATTACCTAAAGTCGCACACCAATTAGGCGGCATGTCTCTTTATGCTTGGGTGGGTACAGGTTACTTTTTAGCCAACGCCATGACCATTATGATCTTTGGTCGTTTAGGTGACTTACATGGTCGGAAGCCACTGATTTTATGGTCATTGTTTATTGTGGGTTTGGGTTCTATTTTATCAGCCCTTTCTCAAACGATGCCTCAATTAATTAGTGCAAGAGTTTTGCAGGGGGTAGGGGCGGGCATGATGGTGGCCACCGCGTTCACCGCCATTGCGGACATTTTTCCTAACCCTAGGCAGCGTGTACGTTGGCTGGTGATGCTGTCAATTACCTTTGCTGTTGCAAGTGGTTTGGGGCCTATCATTGGGGGAGTAACGGAGCAGTTCTTCGGGTGGCGTGCTTCTTTTGCAGTGATTCCCCTAACGTGCGGGTTAGCCGCTTATTTAATTGCTAAATATTTTCCACATATTAAGCCTGATCAACTCAAAGGTGCTCGAATTGACTGGTTAGGTGCCCTGTTAATTATGTTGACTATAGCGTTGTTGCTGCTAAGTCTTGAGGTATTTGTGGGCCATTTCTCGTCAATAAGACCTATTTGGGGTTTAGTTCTATTTTTGGGTTGTTGTTTATCGGGGTGGTTATTGTTTCAAATCGAACGTCGCGTAGCGATGCCAATATTCCCACTACACGTTTTACAAACTTCTCAGGCGCAATGGTTGAATATCGCTGCGTTGCTGTGTGGCGCAGTGATGTTTACGTTGATTTTTTATATTCCGTTGCTTTTACAGAATACATTTCATTATTCCCCGATATCGGCCGGTTTATTGATGACGCCACTGGTTGCAGGTATACCGCTAGGTAGTATTTTAAGTGGTCGAATGTTTGCCCGTATGCACCACCCTCAACGGTTAATGGTGGGTGGTAGTGCAGTATTGGGCTTAGGTTGTTTGGTGGCTTTGACTTTGACAGAAACCAGTGCCATGTACTGGATCATCTTGGCTACAGCTTTGTGTGGGGCAGGGCTTGGCTTTATGTTGCCCAACTTAACGTTGTTTAGTCAGATGATCGTTAGGCAGCAAGACGTAGGCGTGTCGTCTGCTTTAATACAAACTAGCCGTGCCTTAGGTAGTGCGATTGGCACGGCTTTAGTCGGTATGGCGATTGCTCAAACTTCGGTCATGATCGGCTTACGTGTAGGCCTCATTTTCAGTGTCATGATTTGTGCGATGCTGATTTTAATCAGCATGCGCATCAAAATGAGTGACTACACATAAAATTATAAAAATCTTTAGTGCTTTAATTAGGCACCTTCAGTTCAAGCGCTTGTAGATTAAGTGCTTGCAAATCAAGTGCTTTCAGACTCATATGAAGCATGTTGCGCTTCACGCTTTACTTTTTGACGGCTGTTGATATAAAAATCATATACAACAAGAAAAAGTCCGATACACAATACAACTAATAACCCTATTTCTTTAAGCTTCCAAATGTAGGGCAATAAAAATAGTACAAGTATGACTGCTGAAATGATGGCTGTAGAGGGGTGTTTCATGTTTAAGCTCCGGTAATCGAGTCAAAGTTATTTATTAACCAATTGGCTGTTCGAAGCAAGCGCGCATCATCATTGCGCTGACCTACGAGTTGCACACCAATGGGTAAACCAGCTTCTGATTTAAGTAGAGGTAACGATATGGCTGGCATGCCCGTATAAGACCAAAGTGCGCTCATAATGGGGTCACCCGTGTTATCTAAGCCTCTAGGTGCAGGCCCAAGCGCTGCGGGTGTAATAATGGCATCGAAACGACCAAAAAAGTCTTCAAAGCCCGCTGCAATGGGTTCAATCGCACGTTTAGCTTTTAAATAATCAAAAGCTGTAATTTTTTGACCACGTTCAACAATGTCTTTGGTAAGGTTGTCAATGTTGCCACTTGAGTGCTTCATGTGATCATCCATCGCTACGGCAAACTCCGCTTCTACAACTGTCAAGAGGTGATCAATACCTTGACTGGCTACACTAGGTAATTCAAAAACAGGGGTTTCATCGCCCATGACGTCAATGAGTGCCTCGAATGCTTCACGCGCTTCAGGGTCCATTTTGTCCCAATGGGGTGTTTTTACAAACACAAATTTAGGCTTAAATGGAGGCTCTGATAAAGCAACATTAGTCAGGTTTCTCGGCAGAACGCTCTGAGTGGTTGAGTCGTTAAGATCAGCACCGATTAAGGTTTGAGCCACTAGCGCAACGTCACCAATCGTACGGCCAAATACACCCACTTGGTCTATCGTTTCACACAAAGGCTGCAAACCATTACGTGAAATTAGACCACGTGTGGGCTTGAAACCAATCACGCCACAGTATGAAGCGGGCCGAATAACAGAACCTACCGTTTGAGTACCAATTGCCACTGGCACGATACCGGCCGCGACGGCGGCCGCACTACCACTTGATGAGCCGCCAGGCGTATGCTCAAGATTATATGGGTTGCGAGTTTTTGCCGGTGTACCAAGACAGAATGCTGGTAAGGCGGTTTTACCAAATATGAGAGCGCCTTGGGCACGCAACAATTTGGCAACTGTAGCATCCCAACTGGGTTGACGCCCAGCCAAAGATGACGAGCCAAACTCTGAGGGCATATCAAACGTGTCAACGTTATCTTTTAACGCAATGGGCACACCTGCTAGGCTACCTAAATTGCCGCCCTGCGACCTACCCTCATCAAGTATGAAAGCTTGTTGTAAAACAGCTCTATCATCAAGATAAACGAATGCATGAATCTGCTCATCTATAGGCCTTGCATGTTCAAGAAAGCGTTTAGCAAGATCTTCAGCGGTGTACTGACCGGACCGTACCATTTCACTGATAGCGGTCGCGGTAAGTTCACGAATGGCAATGTTGTCTTCATCCATAAATCAATATCTACTTAAAGAATGAAGGATCAATTACACCTTCTGGTAAGGGGCTATTATCAACTGCGGCATTGCTATAGATCAAGTCTGGCAAGAACGACACAATTTTGGGTTCTACGTAGACCAACACCAAGGTGAGTAGGACCATTCCGAGGAACGGGAAGCAGCCTTTGAAAATATCCCAAAGCTCGATGCCTTTGGGCGCGACACCCTTCAAGTAGTAAGCCGACATGGCCATTGGTGGCGTCAAAAATGATGTTTGCAAATTGATGGCGATGAGTAAGCCAAACAGAATGGGGTCAACATCAAATATAGCCAACATAGGTAAAAATATGGGCACGAAAATAATGATAATTTCGCTCCATTCCAGTGGCCAACCCAACACAAAAATGATCAACTGAGCCATGATCAAAAATTGCAGTGTGCTCAGATCCATTGACAACACAAACTCAGCAATTAAACCTTCACCGCCTAAGTAAGAGAAAACAGATGAGAACGTCCAGGAGCCAACGAATAACCAGCACACCATGGCAGATGTTTTAGACGTTAGGTAAACTGCTTCACGAAGCCTGTCCCATGTGAATGCTCGATACGCCACCGATAAAAAGATACCGCCCAATGCACCCATGGCAGCTGCTTCGCTCGGCGTGGCTAGGCCGAACAGTATAGAGCCAAGCACTGCGAAAATCAAAAATGCTAAGGGGAAAAAAGCTGTAAGCAAAAGCTTAAAACCTTTCCAAAAATCAACATCATCTGCGGTGGTAACTTTTGGTGCCAAACTTGGGTTAATAACGACTCTAACTACGATATAAACTAAGTAAAGGCCTGCAAGTAACAATCCAGGAATAAGCGCCGCTGCATATAGCTTCACCACAGAAACGCCAGCCGTTGCGGCGTACACAATCAGCATAATCGAAGGCGGTATCAAAATGCCTAGTGTGCCACCTGCGGCAATGATGCCGCATGAAAGTTTTTTGTCGTAACCTGCTTTCAACATAGAAGGTAAGGCCAGCAAACCCATTAGTGTGACCACCGCACCCACAATGCCGGTTGCTGTTGCAAACAATGTGCAGGTGACTAATGCGGCAACGCCCATTGAGCCGGGTATATGACGTAATGCAATCTGTAAACTTACAAACAGTTTTTCTAAAATGTTTGAACGTTCGATGATGTAACCCATGAACAGAAAGAGCGGTATGGAAATAAGTACATCGTTACTCATCACGCTGAAGGTATTTTGTACCAGCAGGAAAAAGATATTGTTGTCCCAAAGCGCGACGGCTGGCGTGTAATAAGCGTAAAAGCCAAAACCAACGGCCATAGCCATCAACGTAAACGCAATGGGGAAGCCTAAAAAGATAAAACAAATAAACAGCCCCAACATAAAGAGAGCTACGACTGGATCACTCATTTCGCTGCCCCTTGTTCTTTGCTGTAGGTTTCAAGCAAAATTTCTTCAAGTTCTTTAACATCTTCATCTCTATCTAACCATTCACCTGATTTAATACACAAAATACATCTACACATTTCAGCGGTACCCGCTATCAACATGCTGAGACCCGCTACAACAAGTATGATTTTCAACGGCCATATAGGCACACCTGCTGGGCTGTTGACGCTTACTTCTAATATGCTTGTTGATTGCAGGGCGTAGAAGAAACCGGTGATGACCAATGCCAAAATGCCGGGTAGAAAGAAAACAAAGTAAAGAAAAAGCTCTACTTTGGCTTGCGTACGGGGTTGCCATTTGCGGTAAAGAAAGTCACCTCGTACGTGTGCGTTTTTTGACAATGCATACGCGCCAGACATCATGAACAGTGCACCATAAAACGTATAGCTCATGTCATACGACCAGGAGGTTGGGTTATTGAGAACATAACGCATAAATACTTCAAAGCAGGTACCCATCGTCAGCATAACAATACACCAACCAAATGAATGCCCTAACGCTTTGGAAAGGCTATCAACCCATCGGATATATCCGATCATATTACTCTCCGCAATTAAAAAAAACCGTCGACAATCAACGGCTTTTTTGTCAGTCTGAACTCGCCTAGGAAAAGCCTAGGCGATTCTTACACGTTCTTAAAATGGTAACTTGGTTTTAAAGACGTGTTCGTAAGCCCCTTTGTAGTTTGCATCGGCAAGGAAGCCATAGTAAGCAACACGTTTTGCCCAAGCCAACTGTGAATCAACAACTTTCTTGAAGAATGGATCTGCAGATGCAAGTTTAGCAGTAAGTTTGTCCCATGCGTTTAACTGAGCGTCAAACACAGCTTGTGGGGTTTTTACAACACGAACTTTGTCGACAACAATTAGTGTTTGCAAGTCACGTGAGTAACGGTCTTGTGCTGTCCACTCGTTTGATGAAGAAGCTGCTTCTGCCGCGTAACGCAGAATGGCTTGCAAGTCTTTTGGCAGTGAATCGTATTTAGTTTTATTGAATGTGATTTCAAAAAACTCTTGAGCTTGATGGAATGAGCCCATTGAGTAGTTTTTGGCCACATCTTGAGCACCGAATGCACGGTCAGAAGTTGGGTTGTTAAATTCAAATGCATCAATCACGCCACGTTCCATTGCAGGCATAATTTCGCCGCCTGGAAGTTGGGTTACGCTCATGCCTAATTCTTGCATCAAGTCAGCAGCAAGGCCCACTGTACGGTATTTGTAACCTTTCAACTCTGCTGCATTTCTTGGGGGAGTGCTTTTGAACCAGCCCAGTGGTTGAGGCGGCATGGGGAAAGCAAAGAAAGAATGAACGTTAAGTTTCAGGTTCTTAAGCAGTTCGTTGTATAACTCAAGACCACCGCCACGGTGCATCCAGCCAAGCAACTGTGAAGAATTCGCACCTGTAATGGGGCCTGAACCAAACAGTGATGCAACTTTTGACTTGCCGTACCAGTATGCTGATACTTGATGCCCAGCATCTAAAACGCCATTACTCACTGCGTCCATCATTTCAAAAGTTTTAACTACTGAACCAGAGTTCAGGTAGTCAATACGTAAACGGCCACCCGCCATTTCATTTACACGTGCCACATACTCTTTGGCCATGTCGTTGAAAATGTCGGTTGCACCCCAACCACCTTGCATTTTTAATACGATTGGTGATTGGGCAACTGAAATCATTGGGAAACCAGCCAATGGGGCGGCAACAGCTACGGCACCGGCGGTGCTGAAAAATTTACGGCGCGACTTGACGCTTGTTGCGTCTTTAATCTTGGTCTGACTCATATTGAGTGTCTCCTGAATGAAAAGGACCCTAATTAAGTTAGGGTAGGTACGGTTAAAAATGTAACACTAAGTCATCATCGTTGAGATAACAACTGAACTCAATTAGGGTTTGCGAGCAGGTGAGCAGTTTTTTAGGAATTTATGTGCCAAAAAAGAAAAAATTGTCCCTTACGTGCTAAATTTTGCTTCTTTCAGTTTTTTCACTTTTGAATATTTATTTTTGAATCATGTTTCTAAACGCTATATTTTTCGGCTTGGGTATTGTCGCACTCGTTTTGGGGGCGCAGTCACTTGTTCACGGGGCATCAAAGTTTGCCTTAGCCTCGGGACTGTCACCTTTAGTGGTGGGTTTGACGGTGGTTGCGTTTGGCACCAGCGCGCCTGAAATGGCTGTTTCGACAGGGGCTGTCTTGTCGGGCCAAGTTGATTTGGCGGTGGGTAACGTGGTGGGTAGCAATTTATTTAATATTTTGTTTATTTTAGGCATCAGTGCGATCATTATTCCCCTATCGGTTCATGTGCAAGTGATTCGTCAAGAAATGCCCATCATGTTGGGTGCGGGTCTTCTGCTTTTGACTATGGGGCTTGATCAAAAAATATCAATGTTTGAAGCGGGCATCATGCTGTGTTTGTTATTTGCTTACACTGGTTTTTTAGTGTGGCAGTCACGAAAAGAACATTCAAAGACTGATTATGATGATGAACTCAAACCGCCAGCCTCAAATGCTTGGGACAGTCGTTGGACCATGCAAGCTATCTTAATTATTGTAGGTTTGGGATTGTTGATTTTGGGTTCACACTGGTTAGTTAACGCGTCTGTATCATTCGCCAAGGCGATGGGGGTGAGCGATTTAATCATTGGTTTAACCATCGTCGCGGCAGGTACTTCATTACCCGAAGTAGCGGCATCTATTGCAGCGGCAGTTAAGGGCGAGCGAGACATGGCTGTTGGCAACGTCATTGGTAGCTGCACCTTTAACTTGCTGGGTTGTATCGGTTTGAGTGGTTTAGCCGCTGGGTCGACTGGCTTGCTTTTGCCCGCGGCGTTACTTAACTTTGACATTTGGGTCATGATCGCTGCTTTCTTAGCTTGCCTACCCATTTTCCTTTCAGGTCGAGAAATTTCTCGCTGGGAAGGTGGCGTTTTTCTGTTTTATTATGTCGCTTACGTCACTTACTTGGTTCTTGATGCACAACAAAACGCTACGTTACAAACTTTCTCTAGCGTTATGTTGTCATTTGTAATGCCCCTCACCATTATCGTTTTTGTTGTGATGATGATTAAGAAAGATAACGTGCAAGGGTTGCGTTGACATCGAAACGCTTAATATCAGTCACATTTACGCTTCGGTCATTTAAGCAGCCATAGTGTTCAATATTAGTGTTTGTAAATAAACCGATACAGGCGGCACCCGCAGCATCGGCTAAGTGCAGTGGCCCTGTGTCGGCACACATGAATAAATCAACATGCTTGAGCACGGCGGCTAAATGCCGTAAGTCGGCTGACTCAAACGTAGAGGTGTCAGGTATGAGGGCTGACCGAATGTCTGGGCTTAATATTTCTACCCATTTAATTGATTGCGGCTTAGCTTCGTCAAAATCTTGACGAATGCGTAACCAAGTCGAATTATCTATAACTTTGTTGCCGCGCGCCCCTCTAAAGTAAGCAATGCAAATTTGCGCTTGAGCTTTCAGGCCCAAGGCAACAGCTTTGCCTCCTGCGTCTTCGGCATCCGAAAAAATCATGGTGTGGTCATGTCCTTTAGCTTCATGCCCTAGGGCTTCAAGTAGGGCTAACGCTGAAAGCGCTGCGTGGGGGTTATGTTGACGTATATCAAACGATTGCGGAAAAACATATCGGTTTCGGGGCCCATAAAAAGACACTTTGTTGCGCGCATTTAAAAATGCACAGATCAACGCGTCGCTAGATGAGCTATGCGGCATGATGAGCAAGTCATAAACCGTACGGCGCAATGTAATGATGGTTTTTAAAAACTTGAGGGTCGTGTCAAAAGAAAAGTGTGACACCACAATTTGATTTAGGCTTATGTTGTCAAACACACGACCTTGCTCGGTAGTGAGTAACATCAAGTCAATTTTAGCTTCGGGATAAGCACGTTTAAGTTCGCGCATAAAAGGCAACATAAAGTACATATTGCCTATGCGTTTATTATTTCGTACCACCAAAATACGCTTAACTTCTGCAGGCGTTAACTGACGCGCCAACAAATGGCGGCTTTTGCCCAGCACACGAAACAAGTTGTTTGAAAAGCCTTGAGTGTGTTCACGGCGAAACTGATCAAGCCGCCTTAATTGTTGACGCCAAGATAGCATTTAAACTTGTTCAAGAGCCTGTTCTAAATCAGCTTGTAAATCACTGATGTGTTCAATACCTACCGACAGTCGAACCATACCTTCGCTGACACCCGCTTTTTCAAGTTCTGTGGGGTCGAGTTGGCGGTGCGTAGTTGAGGCCGGGTGTGTGGCGCATGATTTGGCATCGCCAATGTTCACTAAGCGAGTAAACAGTTGTAAGCTATCTAAAAAGCGAGCACCGGCTGCGCGGGGATCAGTGTCATCGGTTTTAAGGCTGAAAGACAGAATGCCTGAAGCTTTACCGCCCATTTGTTTTTGTACCAACGCATGGTCAGGGTGATCAGGTAAGCCCGCGTAACGAACCCATTCAACTTTTGGGTGCGATTGCAAGTAATGCGCCAAAGCCAAGGTGTTGTCGCAAATACGGTCCATACGCAATGCCAAGGTTTCAATGCCTTGTAAAAGTAAAAAAGCATTCATGGGGGCTAATGCAGCACCCGTATTGCGTAGGGGCACCACGCGAGCGCGACCAATGAACGCAGCTGCGCCAAGTGCTTCTGTGTAGATTACGCCGTGATAGCTTACGTCGGGTTCGTTTAAGCGTTTAAATCGGGCTTTATGTTCTGCCCAAGGGAATTTTCCGCTATCAACAATCGCCCCTCCTACACTATTGCCGTGACCGCCTAAGTATTTGGTCAGTGAGTGAACCACAATGTCGGCACCGTGTTCAATTGGGCGTGTGAGGTAAGGGCTAGGCACGGTGTTGTCGACGATTAAAGGAATGCCATGATCGTGTGCGACTTTGGCTAACGCTTCAATATCTGTCACATTGCCTAGCGGGTTGCCAACTGATTCGCAGAATATGGCTTTGGTGCGCTCATCAATATGTTGCGCAAAGCTGGCTGGGTTACGGGCATCAGCAAAACGCACGGTAATGCCTTGCTGTGGAAAGGTATGTGCAAAGAGATTGTAGGTGCCACCGTAAAGCGTGCTGGCTGAAACAATATTGTCACCGGCTTCAGCGATGGTTTGAATGGCGTATGTGATGGCTGACATGCCTGAGGCAACCGCCAAAGCTGCAATACCGCCCTCAAGAGCCGCCACGCGCTTTTCAAGTACGTCATTGGTGGGGTTCATGATGCGTGTGTAGATGTTGCCAGCAACTTTCAAGTCGAACAAATCAGCACCGTGCTGCGCGCTGTCAAATGAATAAGCAACTGTTTGGTAAATGGGGGTTGCCACGGCTTTCGTTGTTGGGTCAGGTGAGTAACCTGCATGAACGGCGAGTGTTTCAATTTTCATGTTTAAGAATCCAATAATCTTATAATTAAAAAGTTGTTAAATTTTTATATTACTTTAACCAATATTCACTAGTTTTTTAAATAACTTAATATAATAAACAAATCACCCAAAAAGGTCACATCAATTCGACAGATCAATACATTACGCACATAAACTCAACCCGTCAAATAAATGATAATCAGCTAAGTAATAGGGGTCGTGGTGTGAGGGTGGTTGGGGTACGGTATGTCGTGTCGTTTGAGTTCACCTTCGGCTTTTGAAATGACAGCAGTAGCCACACCATTTCCAAATACGTTGGTGGCTGAGCGTGCCATATCTAGAAAATGATCAACGCCTAAAATAAGCAAAACACCTGCTTCAGGAATATCAAATTGAGGCAATACGGCTGCGATGACAACCAATGAGGCCCTAGGTACGCCGGCAATGCCTTTAGAGGTGATCAACAACATGAGCAACATCATAATTTGCTGACTCAAGGTCATATCAATACCGTAAATTTGAGCTATGAATAACGCGGCAAACGTGCAATACATCATTGAACCATCTAGGTTGAATGAGTAACCCATCGGTAGAACAAATGAAGCAATGCGGTTGCTACACCCAAATCGTTCAACCTGCTCGAGTGTTTTCGGGTATGCAGCTTCAGAGCTAGCTGTTGTAAAGGCTAGCAATGCGGGTTCACGCATCATTTTGAAAAGTGTGCCAACCGAGCGGCCCAACATGATGTAACCCGCTAAAAATATGACACACCACAACACTAAAATGGCAGCATAAAAACTCAGTAAAAATTTGCCGTAAGTCATCAGTACACCCAAACCATCGAGCGCAATAACAGATGACACCGCAGCAAATACTGCTACAGGTGCAAAGTTCATCACGGCTGTGGTGATTTTGAGCATAATGTGGCCCAAAATATCAAGTGCTTTAAAAAAGGGTTCGGCTTTTTGACCCATTGATGCGCCTGCTACACCAAAAAATAGCGCAAACACAACAATTTGTAAAATTTCATTTTTGGCCATAGCATCAAAAATGCTGGTCGGAAAAATATGATGAACAAAGTTCACAAGGCCTTTGCCCTCGTGCGCCAGACCTGTTGCTGCAGTTGCTTCAGGAATGGGCATGTGCAAGCCACTACCCGGCTGAAATAGATGCACAAGCATCAAGCCTAGAAATAAAGAAATGATCGACATCATTAGAAACCAGCCAAATGATTTCAAACCTACTCGACCAATTGACTTGCCATCACCCATCTTGGCAATGCCACACGCCAAGGTTGCAAAAACCAAAGGCGCAATAATCATTTTGATCATGCGCAAAAATATGTCTGTAAAAATTGAAATGTATTCAGAGTAGTTTTTAGCGTAACCGTTATCGTGCCCCCACAAAAAAGCCATATGACCAACAATGATACCCAGCACCATCGCAGCAAGTATGTAACGCGTCATGTTGTTTGATTTCATAGGGCTGCCTTTAAACAGAACTTGTATAGTTATCTGATGTTCGTATCTTACCGTGATCGATCGTGTATGCCCCTAGATGAATACCCGTGTTACCCAATCAACGCCAAAAGATGACGTTTTATGATCAAAAAATAAACGTTGCTAGGCTAATTGCTATACGAGCTTACCCAGCATGACATGACCCGCTTTAAAGGCGCCGAGCACGGGTAGCCCTTTTTTAAGTTTCATATCTGCCACGCTTTGCTCAGTCATCATGGTGACTAGCGTTTGTCCGTCACCACAATCAATCACTACCTCAACATTTACGGCGCCCGGTTTTAGGGCAGAGATGGTGCCGCCCATTTGGTTGCGGGCTGATAATTGCCCTTTCTTGATGTTAATCATCACAATGATTGATGAAGCCTGAATCAACGCAAATACGATATCGCCCAAGGCTAACTGCATGTTTTGCCGACTTTCGCTAGTGATAGATGCAACTATATTAGAAGAGGGGCTGATTGCAACGGTGATTTCGTCATTCACCACGCCTGCTTTGATATGCGTGATTTTTCCTGAAAATTGATTGCTGGCGCTGGTTTTCATGTTTAAAAGGTGAGCTAAGTCAATGTCGACTTCAAGGTTGGTTGAATACTGATTTAATAAATCTAGGTAACGAATTAAATAATAATTGAGGTCTTCATAGCGTTTGAGTATTGCTAAGCCGAACGGGGTCAATTGCGTTGAGCCGCCACCTTTACCGCCTGTTGACCGAGTTAAAAGGGGCTGCACCGATTGAGCATTCATTTTTTCTATGTTGTCCCAAGCGGCTTTGTAGCTCATGCCAACCAATTTAGCGGCTTGACTAATAGAACCTGTGGCAGCCACGGCTTTGATTAAACCCCACTGCTTGGCTTGACCTAGAGACATCTGGCCTTGTTGTAATGCTGTTGAAGCAAATAAATGAAGGCTAGATGAGTCTGGTTTAGATATATTTTTTGATGAAGTAGTCACAGTTGGCCTCATTTCTCAACAATCTTGCCAGCATGAAGTTCAATGGTTTCTTGTGCAAAAGCCTGTGCGTCTTCAGCGTCGTGGGTAATTAAAATCATCGGTATGCTTAGTTCTGTCTGAATATCAATCAGTAAGCCTCTAAGTTCGCCACGTATGTTTCGGTCAAGGGCAGCAAAAGGTTCGTCAAGTAACAACGCATCGGGTTTATGAACAAGTGAGCGTGCGAGCGCAACGCGTTGTTTTTGGCCGCCTGATAATTGGTGTGGGTATTTTGAAGCCGCGTCTGCCATACCTAGACGATTGAGCCAAACGAAAACTTTATAGTCAATCCGTTTTAAGCCTGGGTTGAATAGCCCGCGACTGAGGGCAAATCCAATGTTTTGGGCGACCGTTAAATGTTCAAACAACGCGTAGTCTTGAAACATATAAGACACGCGTCGTTGTTGCGGGCTAAGGTTGACTTTTTTTGATGTGTTGAAAAGCATGTGGTTTTTAAAACAAATCGAGCCCTGTTTAGGTTTGACCAGGCCTGCAAGCATGAGCAGCGTTTGGCTTTTGCCAGCCCCAGAGGGGCCCATTAATACGATACGTTGACACACACTATTAAAATTTATTGCTAATTTAAATTGTTCAGCCCCTTGACCCAAAGTGTGTTTTAAATCAACTTGCCAAATGGGTTGGTGCGATTGGGAGTAGCCTTGTTTGATATGAACATTGTCTATTTCATTTAAGTCGCTGGCGTGTGCAGGCTCATTTTCATTCATATTTGAAACGCTACCCTCACTAGATTTAAATATGAGCATGCTTTACACCTCGTGGCGTCAAATAGTTTGAAGCAACTAATATTAAAAACCCAACAATTGAAATGAGCATGACTAAAAAATTAGCCAATTGGTCTTGACCGGCTTGTACGGCTTCGTAAACGGTAATTGAAAGAGTTTGAGTTTGCCCCGGAATGCTACCCGCCACCATTAAGGTCGCACCAAACTCACCCATTGAGCGTGCAAACCCAAGTAGCGTGCCGGCTAGGATGCCGCGCCATGCAAGTGGTAATGTAACCCGAAAGAAGATAAAAAAATTGTGAATACCTAGGCTAGTTGCGGCTTGCCTAAACTGAGGGTTAGCTGACTCAAATGCGGCGCGAGCAGATTTAAAAACTAGCGGAAAAGAAGTGATAGCTGCCGCGATGACTGCACCTTGCCACGTAAAAATTAATCGAATACCGAAAGCATGCTCTAAGAACTCACCAACAGGGCCTTGCCGACCCAACAACACCAAAAGGTAATAACCCAATACAGTTGGCGGTAAAACCATAGGTAACGTCAGTATGGCGTCAAAGGTATTTCGAAAAGTAAAGCGGCGAGTTGCAAAAAAATACGCTAAACCAACGGCTAAGATTAAATTAATAATTGTCGCCCAGAGCGATATTTTGAGTGTTAAACCCAAAGCAATCAGTGCTGAATCGAATTCAGATGAACTCATTCACATACACGCATGACGCGGTTCTCATTTTGAAGTTTGGTTAAAAAGTGCTTATTGCAAAGTGCATATTGCATAACTATTACGAGGCAACCGACTTAAATCCATAACCCGTTAAAACTTTTTGTGCCTGTTCACCTCTTAAAAATTGTATAAATTTTTGGGCGATCACAGGTTGGCTCGAACGCGCGATTCGTGCGACGGGGTAGATAATGGCGTCAGGGGTGTTGACCGTGAATGCAACCTTAACTGCCTTGCCTGCCAAACGGGCATCAGTTGAATACACAAAACCGGCATCGACCTCGTTTTGTGAAACATAAAGTGTCGCTTGTCGTACATTTTGAGCCGTGATTAATTTTGCAGATAGGGTTTGCCATAATTGAGCCGTTTCGAGCGATTGTTTGGCATACAAACCAGCCGGTACGGTGCCAGGGTTACCGATCGCGATGCGTGTCACGGTGGTTTGGGTCAAATCGTTTAACGAATTGATGTTAAGCGTAGATGCCGCAGGGGTTATGAGCACCAGTTGATTTTCTAAAAAATTCATTCGAGTCTGGGCCACAATCAGTTTGGCGTTTTGAGCGCGAGTCATGGTGTTGGTATCAGCAGTTGCCAACACATCTGCTGGCGCTCCATTGCTGATTTGTTGAACAAGTGTGCCTGAACCTGCAAAATTAAAACGTACCGTTACACCAGGGTTTTGGGCTTCAAACAGGGGCCCGATTTCGGTAAAAGCGTTTGTTAAGCTGGTTGCAGCCGAAACAACAATGTTCTGAGCTTGCGCGCCAGTGATTGTTAACGCTAAGCATGCGAGTGTTAGCAAGCGTTTCATCATTGCTTCCTATTAATATTTCGTTATGTAGATAAGTATATAACGAGATATTTACAAAAGCATTTTTACTTTTTACTTTTAACTTTTTACTTTTAACGCATTTCAAATAGTTCTTGATGAAAGTCGCGGCTTTTTAAGCCCTGTGCAACCAGTGCATCACGTAACGACTGCCCTAAGCCTGCAGGCCCACAGAACCAAAAATGGGCAGTTAACCACATTGGGTTATCTTGTTTGAGTTTTTCAGCCGTTAGGGGTTGATCTCGGTCTGAAGCAATAATGTGCAGATTAATGCGTGCCAGCGAGCTTAATCGATGTAACGCTTTGACAAAGCTAGAGTCATGCACTCTCGTACAGTAGTAGAGCGTAATAGGTAATGTTGACAGATGCTGCGTGTTTGAAGCATGCTGAGTTGAATCAGATTTCGGTGCAGACTCAGCAATCATTTGTAACCGAGATAAAAATGGCGTGATACCAATGCCGCCCGCTATCCAAATTTGATGTGCTGTACTGACTGTACTGGTTTGGTTGTCAGGCAATAAGGCAGGATAGGGGTCAAATTTAAAGCGACCATACGGGCCTTCAACGGTTACGCGCTGACCCACATGAATATTTTTGGGTAGTTCAGAGGTGTAATCGCCCAGCGCCTTAATGTGGAATACCACCTCCCCATCGTTGCGCCAAGGCGACGAAATGCTAAACGGGTGCGCGCCTTCTTTGGGGTCAAAGGTGACGTAGGCAAATTGCCCGGCTTCATGACCATGCCAACTATTTGCCAAGTCGATATGAACTTCTAAAACTCGATCTTGAGTATGTTTCGTGACTTGAGTGACGTGACCCATTGAGCGATGCCGTGAACCCACTTTACCCATCAGTGAAATGACAGCACCCACACAACCAATGGCCATGACGACAGCCATAAACACACCAACGGGGGTAAACCAACCCACTTCACCAAACAATACAACGCTATGAAAAACTAAGGCGATGTAAATAATCGCCATGAGTCGGTGTGTTTTAAAAAATGCGCGGTAAGGAAAACGTTTCCACAATGCTAAGACCACCAGCACCAACATGGCGTAAATAGCCCATTCACCCATGTCTTTGGCAAAACTACGAGCTGGCGTGAGCGGGTTACTTTCAGCAAAAAAACCTATCACATCAGCTGGAGTTTTAAATAATATGGCATCAGCAAAGCCTTGTTTGACAAGCCATTTCGGCCCAAGCTTGATGAGCCAGTGTGCGAGTGCAAACAGAGCAGTTGAAATGCCTACCCATTTATGTAACCGATAATGTTGGTCAAGCCCACCGATTAAGTTTTCCACGATGGGTAAGCGCATGGCCAGCACCACACCCAGCGACATCATGGCGGTTGCCATAATGCCGGTGTAGTACAACGTTGATTTACGTAAAGCCCAGAGCGTTAAGGTTTGATCAATCACATTGATGCTTAACCAATAGGTGAGGCTGACACCTATAAATACAAACCACCATACAAATTTAATACGCTGCATAAACTTTAAAGATTAAGACTTAAAGTATCAGTTTAAACCCGATTTTGGTTTGGTTAATACTGTGACGATACAAATTAGCTTGATGTGACGGTTGCTTCAGTCTCGGCAACAGTCTCAACCAAAGCTTCTGCTTGCGCATCAGCTTGAATTTCTGCTGAAGTGGGACGACGCATGCCACGAATCAAATCTTCAATCGTTAAGCGTCCTACTTTAACGCCCTTACGATCAGTAATGATCAAGCGATCGCTTGAACTTTCAGCCAGAATTTGCATGGCAGCTTCAATTGTCATGCTGCCCTTAACTACAGGGCCTTTGTCGCTTTCTTCAAGCGGCTTCATAATGGCACGAACACGTAAGACACGAGCACGGTTAATATCTTTCATGAACTCAGAAACATAAGAATTTGCTGGGTTCATTAAGATATTTTGTGGATCGTCAGTTTGTACAATTTCACCATCTCGTAAAATGGCAATATTGTCGCCAATACGTAATGCCTCATCAAGATCGTGCGTAATAAAGACAATCGTTTTTTCAAGTTCGTTTTGCAGATCAAGTAAAACGTCTTGCATCTCAGTGCGAATCAGTGGGTCAAGCGCAGAAAAAGCTTCGTCCATTAACAAAATTTCAGCGTCAGTTGCTAAAGCTCTCGCCAAACCCACTCGTTGCTGCATACCACCAGACAATTGGCTAGGGTAATGGTTTTCAAAACCATTTAAACCTACCCGGTTGATCCAGTGGTCGCAGGTTGTTTTAATTTTGGCTGAATCTGCACCTTGATTTTCTAAACCGTAACCTACATTTTCTTTAATGGTGCGGTGGGGAAAAAGAGCGAACTTTTGAAATACCATCGACACTTTAAAACGCCTAAATTCGCGCAAAGCCCCAGGGCTCATCTTTAATACGTCTTCACCATCAACCCAAATTTCACCTTCAGTGGGGGCGATTAAACGGTTAATGTGACGAATCAAAGTAGATTTACCTGAACCTGAAAGCCCCATCACCACTTGAATACGATGCCTTTCCATATCTAGGTTGACATTGCTTAAGCCAATAACATGCTTAGTTTTTTCAAGTAACTCGTCTTTGCCCATACCATTGTGAACCAACTTCATGGCTTTTTTTGGGTCTTTTCCAAAAACTTTATAAAGGTTTCTGATTGAAATAATATGATCACTCATTATCGATATCTCCTTAGCGGTGGCGCTGTAAGCGCATGCCAAAACTTTGGGTGATTCGATCAAAAATAATGGCCAGTACAACGACAGCTGCACCATTAAAGAGCCCTAAGGCAAAATATTGATTCGTCACAGCCTGCAGAACAGGTTGACCTAAACCTTTGACACCAATCATTGATGCAATCACGACCATAGCCAGTGCCATCATGATAGTTTGGTTAATGCCCGCCATAATGGTGGGTAGCGCAAGCGGTAGTTGTACCCGCATTAATTTTTGAAAGCGACTTGCGCCAAACGCGTCAGCAGCCTCGAGGGCTTCTTTATCAACGAGGCGAATGCCAAGATTGGTTAAACGAATAACCGGTGAAATAGCGTAAATCACGACAGCAATTAAGCCAGGTACTTTACCAATACCTAATAACATCACAACGGGTATTAAATATACAAAACTAGGCATGGTTTGCATCACATCTAGTATTGGCAAAATAACGTCTTGTCCGCGTTTTGACCGCGACATAAAGATACCAATTGGAATACCAACCAGTATAGAAAGAAGGGTTGACACCAAAATCATCGCCATTGTGCGCATGGTGTTATCCCACATGCCAAGATAACCGATGACAGCTAAAGACACGAGCACGCCTAAGGCAAGCTTCCAGCGTCTAGATGCGAGGTACGCCACGCCACTAACGGCACCTAAAATTATCCACCAGGGTGAATCAAGTAGTATGCGTTCAAACCATACTAAAAAATACAGAAGGGGATCAAAGAATGCCTCAATACTGG
>ERZ888423.1276-NODE-1276-length-22184-cov-11.429527_pt1 | contig 22184 bp, 18 predicted proteins | sample MGYA00520523_ERZ888423 | MGnify/ENA primary metagenome ERZ888423 (study PRJEB32303, sample SAMEA104408611) | aquatic metagenome | biome: Brackish water; feature: Pelagic; material: water | place: Baltic Sea | collected 2014-06-08T10:24:00 | depth 30,27 m ...
GGTTTAGGTGGCCGGATGTTGTCGGAATGACCGGCCGGATGCTCCGGAATACGCAGGCATCCATACATTGTATGAATGCAACGCACTCCATTGCCGCAATCAGGACTAATCAGGTTGCGCGGACACCACGAAAGTTTCGATATCATTGTTTTGCAGCATTTGGTCGATAGCTTCCGGGGGCCGCTGGTCGGTATAGAATAGATCGATCTGTTTCATATTCCGAATGGAGACAGGTGCACGCTTTCCGAACTTCTCGCTGTCGGCGACGACGATGCATACTTGAGAGTTTTTGGCGGCCTCGTGGGCTAAATTTGCCTCGGCCAGATCATGCAACATGAAACCAAAGTTTGCATTGACCGCGCCAACTGAAAACACGGCAAACTGCACATGAAAGCGCCGGACCAAATCAAATGCCTCGGGCCCGAAAGCAGCACCGTCGTCGGCACGCAGCTCTCCCCCGGCCAGAAAGACCCGATTGTTGTTTCGTGTTGCCAAGGTTTGCGCGACAAACAGCGAATTAGTGATCACCAGCAGGTTTTGGCGCGACTTCAAGGCAAGTGCGACATAGGCCGTTGTCGATCCAATATCGAGGAAAATAGAATCCCCGTCGCCGATGGTTTCGGCTACCGCAAAGGCAAGCCGTTGCTTAGCGCTTGCGTGGGTGTCCATGCGATTGTGAAATGGTGCCTCGTTTACGTCGTCAATCAAATGCACGCCGCCATGCACTTTGCGGACAATGGCATTGTCCTCAAGGGACTTGATATTGCGACGGATCGTTTCGTTTGACACGCTTAACTGATTGGCGAGGTAACTTACCCGACACGACCCGCCGGACAACCGGATTTCACGAAGTATCTCCTCTTCGCGTTGGTTTGTTGTTTTGCTTACCGGCTGCATTGAATCTCCAATCTCACTATCAATCTAACTAATAGCCACACTAAGCCACATACTTGTGCAATATATAGTGATTTTCGGGCAATATATATAGTGATTTTCGGGCAATATAAGAAAAAGATCTATGCAAAAGTGGGTAAGTGTGGTTTTTATGGACATGCAAGTGTGGTTTTTATTGACATATAGCCAGCCTCAATGCACGTTTGTGAGAGATAAGCTGAAGTAATGGCAATAACGCAGAACCGGGAGAGAATAAATGACAAAGTTTTTTAATGGCATAGGCGCTGGATGCCTCGCAATGATGATGGGTGTTACATCCGCAGTCGCCGAGGTCGAATCGACTGATCCTATCCGCCTGACACTGCATGACTGGTCTGGTCAACTGATCAATACCAAGATCATGGGCAGCATTTTGGAAGAGGCTGGCTATAACGTTGAATACGTTCAGGCCGACTATATCGCGCAGTTTGCTGGCCTGAAAACAGGCGATCTGCATCTTGCGATGGAAATCTGGGAAACCACTGGCCGTGAGGCGCTAGACGAAGCGACTGACAGCGGTAATGTCGTCAACGTCGGCGAGACTGGCCTCATGGCGATCGAGGAATGGTGGTATCCGCTCTATATGAAAGAGCAGTGCCCAGGCCTGCCTAATTGGGAAGCGCTCCGCGACTGCGCCGCGTTGTTTGCAACCGTAGAGACCGCACCGATGGGGCGTTATGTCGGTGGTCCGGTCACTTGGGGTGGCTTTGATGAAGAGCGTGTCGAAGCCTTGGATCTGGGCTTTGAAGTTGTGCATGCCGGCACAGACGCGGCATTGTTCGCCGAACTGGAATCGGCCTACCAACGTGAGGCGCCCGTTATTCTTTGGGTCTATGTGCCGCATTGGGCACCGGCGAAATTCGAAGGTGAATTCGTTGAATTTCCGCCCTTCACGCCGGAATGTTACGCTGATCCATCCGTCGGGGTGAACCCTGACCTTGCCTATGACTGTGGCAAGCCGCGCGGCCCTATTTGGAAAGCTGCATGGGCTGGCTTGGAAGACAAATGGCCCGGCGCATATCAGATTGTCGAAGCTTACACGCTCAATAACGAAGAGATGAGCGCGATGGTGGGTCAAGCCGATCTTGATGGTGTGGAAATCGATACCGTAGTTGCGGAATGGATGGAAACTAATCAGGACCGCTGGTCCGGCTGGATTGCGCAATAACTTAGATCAAACTTCAGAGCCGCTTGAGATATCGGCGGCTCTGAAATCTACTTTCCAACACTTCGTTCGAAGGTTTTTGGCGCGCCGTTGGCAGCGCTTTCGAGCAGAGCACCCAACTGATTGCGCAAGTCCAACCGGAGCCCGAGAATGACATCACCGACAAAACTGTCCTGCCGCAATGTCTGGAAGCTTTATGGGGCCAATGCCCAGACCTTTATAGATACGCATAGAGCGCCCGATGATGCTGCGATCAAAAAGGCAGGGCTGATCGGCGCAGTCCGCGATGCCAATCTCGATATCAAAGAAGGCGAGATCTTCGTGATCATGGGGCTGTCGGGCTCGGGAAAATCCACGCTCGTGCGGTGCTTGTCGCGCCTTATCGAAGCGACGGCAGGCGAGGTCCTGTTTGACGGGACGGACTTGTTACGCGCCAGCGATGCGCAGATGATCGAATTCCGTCGACACAAGATGGGCATGGTGTTTCAACATTTCGCCCTGTTGCCGCATCTGACGGTTTTGCAGAACGTTATCTTTCCGCTGACTGTGCAGGCAATTCCGCGCCAACAAGCGTTAGAGCGCGGACGTGAAGTGATCGAGTTGGTCGGGTTGAACGGCCGCGAAAACAATTACCCCCGTGAACTATCAGGCGGGCAACAGCAGCGCGTCGGTATTGCCCGTTCACTGGTCGCCGAACCTGACATCTGGTTTCTGGACGAACCGTTTTCCGCGCTTGATCCATTGATCCGGCGTGAAATGCAGGACGAGTTTATGCGCCTGCAAGCCCGTCTTCACAAAACAATCGTATTTATCACCCACGACTTTGAAGAAGCCGTCAGGCTTGCCGACCGTATCGCCATCATGAAGGACGGCAAAATCATCCAGATTGCGACGCCCGAAGAATTGGTTCTGGCGCCGGCCACGGACTATGTGTCCGAATTCACTCGTCATATCCCGCGCAGTAAGGTGCTAACCGTCAGCGCGTTGATGACCAAAGGCGACGATTGCAATGGTCCGGCAATCAAGGCTACCGCGCGTATCAGTGAAGTGGCGAAGCAGATCATTTCGACGGACGGCGCACTAAGCGTTGTGGATGATAAGGGGCAGGTTGTCGGGTCGATTGACCGTGCAGCAGTTGCCAGCGTGCTGTTCGGCGATGGAGGGATGTCATGAGCAGCGCCATCGGCAAAATCAGTCCAGTGGTGTGGTTTTTGGTCGCGCTGACGCTTGTATTGGGCGTCTATGGGGACGACATCGCGGGTGCACTAAACGTTGGCTGGATTATGGAATATCCATCGGCGTTGGTGATCCCCTTCAAGACATCAATTACTGCTGCTATGAAATGGCTGGTTGAAGACGCTCATGTGGGGCCTGTCTCCTTTACCGATATCACGCGCGCAATCGCCTGGTTGATCGAGCAGCCCTATAATCTTGCCATTTCTTTGCTCGCCACTGGTTTTCAGCAGGGCCAAGGGTCGTCGGCTGTTACAGTTGTGCCCGCAATCAGCTGGATTACCGTTATCGCCGCCGTGGTCGCGTTGGGCCACTATTGCCGCGACTGGTGGCTGGCGATGCTCACGGGTGCATGTTTCCTTTATCTTGCTGTGCTTGGCCAATGGGATAGCGCAATGGTCACGCTCGCGTCGGTGATGATCGCAGTGCCTATCGGTGCGGGCGGGGGATTGTTGGTCGGCATTTGGGCCTACCGGCACCCCACGGGCGAGCGGTTTCTGTCGCCAGTTCTGGATCTGATGCAGACCATTCCGATCTTTGCCTACCTTGTGCCTATCCTGTTTATGTTTGGCTTTGGGCCGGTTTCGGCGCTGGTCGCGACGATCATCTACGCCACGCCGCCGATGATCCGTATCACCACACTGGCGATCAAAGCAGTGGACCCTGAAATCGTTGATTTTGGCCGGATGGCCGGATCGACCAAGCGCCAGTTGATGTGGCGGGTTCTGGTACCCTCAGCGCGGAGCAGTATCATGGTCGGCGTCAATCAGGTGATCATGCTGACACTTAACATGGTGATTATCGCCTCGATGATTGGGGCGGGCGGGCTCGGATTTGATGTGCTGGCTGCGTTACGGCGGCTTGATATTGGCGCAGGTTTTGAAGCCGGAATTGCCATCGTTGTGCTTGCCATTGCTGTGGATCGTCTCAGCCAGGCGTTTGCAGTGCGTGTCGGCCAATACAGTGCTACCGAAACCGTGCAGGGAAACTGGCTGGCGCGCCACAAAAGAACCGCAGTTGTCCTCGCGATCTTGCTTGTGACGTATGCGCTTGGTCGTTTCCTGCCTGCGTTGCACGAATACCCCGAGGCACAGACCCTCACCACAGGAGAGTTCTGGGACGATTTGGTTCGCTATCTCAACGTGAACTATTTTGATGCTTTTGAGGGGATCAAGATATTTTTCCTGACGTGGCTCATGTTGCCAATCAAGAAATTTCTATTGGGCGTTCCTTGGCCGTGGGCCATTGCAATGCTGGTCCTGCTGGGCTGGCGCACGGGTGGTGTTCGGCTCGCAATTCTCTGCGGCGTTCTGTCGAGCCTGATTGTAGTCGCTGGGCTGTGGGACAAGGCGATGATCACAGTCTATCTGTGCGGTGCGTCGGTCATTGTCGCGACTGTTATCGGTGTTCCGCTTGGCGTGATGGCCGCGCTTAACAAGCGGGCGGGGCATGTTATTTCAGCACTGATTGACACACTGCAAACCTTACCCAGTTTTGTCTATTTGATCCCGGTCGTAATGTTGTTCCGCGTGGGTGATTTCACGGCGATGGTCGCGATCGTGCTTTACGCATTGGCCCCCGCGGTGCGGTATGCCGCCCACGGCGTGCGCAGTGTCGATGGCGAGTTGATCGAAGCGGGCCGCGTGTCAGGCTGTACCAACTGGCAACTTTTGCGGATGATCCGCCTGCCGATGGCGCTGCCGGAAATCCTATTGGGCATCAACCAAACCATCATGCTGGCCCTGTCGATGCTGGTGATCACCGCCCTCGTCGGGACACGCGATCTGGGCCAGGAGGTCTATATCGCGCTAACCAAGGCGGATACGGGCCGCGGCTTGGTTGCGGGTCTTGCCATCGCGTTTATCGCGATCATTGCCGATCGCCTGATTTCGGCCAGCGCACGTGGCGCCCGCATCCGTTTTGGATTGGAGGCGAAGACATGAGCGTAGCCGAGACCCAAGCCCGCATCGCCGCATTGCCCTGCTGGACAGGCCCGATCACCATGACGCCCCTTAATGGCGGGATTACCAACGTCAACTACCGCGTCGATGATGCCAAAGGCAGCTACGTTGCGCGCTTCGGTGACGATATCCCCGAACATCAGGTGATGCGGTTCAACGAACTGGCCAGCGCCCGTGCGGCCCATGCTGCCGGTGTGTCACCGGCGTTAATCTATGCCGCGCCAGAAATCACGGTTATCGAATTTATCGAAAGCCGGACCCTGACGCCAAAAGACGTGCGTGCGCCAGACATGCTGCCGCGGGTTCTTGAATTGCTCAAGACATTCCACCGTGATGCTCCGAAACACTTACGCGGTCCGGCGCTCATTTTCTGGGTCTTCCACGTCATTCGCGACTACAGCGCGACGCTGGACATCCAAGGCTACAATGACATCGCGTTGGTCAATGATCTGGTCAGAATCAGCGACGAACTTGAGATTGCGGCAGGCCCGTTCGATATGGTTCTGGGTCACAACGATCTTTTGGCGGCCAACCTATTGGACGATGGCGCCCGGCTTTGGCTGATCGATTTCGACTATGCCGGATTCAACTCGCCGCTGTTCGATCTTGGCGGGCTGGCATCCAACAATGGGCTGAGTGAGACCCAAGAACACGAGATTCTGGAAAGCTATTTCGAAGCGCCAGTGCATGACAAACTCTTGCAGCGTTACAGCGCGATGAAGTGCGCATCTCTGCTACGCGAAACCATGTGGAGCATGGTGTCACAGCAAACCTCACAGCTCGATTTTGACTACGAAACCTACACCCAAGAAAACCTGGCCCGATTTCGCGCGGTCTATAACACCTATTTGCAAATCAAAGGCTAACCTGATGAAAGAACTACCAAAAACCGCTAAAGCTGTCATCATCGGCGGTGGTATTATCGGCTGTTCAACCGCCTATCACCTTGCCAAACTGGGCTGGACCGACACGGTTCTGCTGGAGCGCAAAAAACTGACATCGGGCACGACCTTCCACGCCGCGGGCCTTGTCGGGCAGTTGCGCTCCAATGCCAACATCACGCAGTTGCTGGGCTATTCGGTCGATCTGTATAATAGCATCGAAGAAGAAACCGGCCTTGGCACGGGCTGGAAAATGAATGGCGGGTTGCGCCTTGCCTGCAATGAAGAACGCTGGACGGAAGTGAAGCGTCAGGCGACCACCGCCCATAGTTTCGGGTTGGAGATGGAGCTTTTGACACCTCAAGAGGCGCTTGAGCTTTGGCCGTTGATGAACATCGACGACGTGGTTGGCGCCGCCTTCATGCCGACCGACGGTCAGGCCAACCCATCGGACATCACGCAGGCCTTGGCCAAGGGTGCGCGGATGGCGGGTGCCACGATTTTTGAAGACACCAAAGTCACCGACCTTGAGATGGAGAACGGCAAGATCCGTGCAGTCATTACCGAACATGGCCGCATCGAATGCGAGGTTGTGATTTGTTGTGCGGGTCAATGGACCCGCGATTTTGCCGCGCGGTTTGGCGTCAACGTACCGCTGGTGCCGATGGAGCACCAGTATATGGTGACGGAACCGTTTGACGGAGTGCCCGCCAACCTGCCGACCCTGCGCGACCCCGACCGCTTGACCTATTACAAGGAAGAGGTCGGTGGTCTTGTCATGGGTGGCTATGAACCGAACCCGATCCCATGGGCCACAAAGGGTATTCCGACGGGGTTCCACTACTCGCTGCTCGACAGTAATTTTGACCACTTTGAACAATTGATGGAACAATCGCTGGGCCGTGTTCCGGCACTGGAACATGCTGGGATCAAGACGCTGACCAACGGACCGGAAAGTTTTACGCCGGACGGGAACTTTATCATCGGTGAAGCTCCTGAATTGCGGAACTTCTTTGTCGGAGCGGGCTTTAACGCCTTCGGTATCGCGGCAGGCGGCGGCGCAGGGATGGCGCTGGCCGAATGGGTCGCCAATGGTGAACCACCCTATGATTTGTGGTCTGCCGACATTCGCCGTTTTGGTCGGCCGCATTTCGATACCGATTGGGTGCGCACGCGGACCGTCGAAGCCTATGGAAAACACTACACGATGGCCTGGCCCTATGAGGAGAACAGTTCCGGTCGTCCGTGCCGCAAATCGCCGCTTTACGAAGTGCTCAAAGACCAAGGCGCGTCGTTTGGCGAAAAACTGGGCTGGGAACGGCCAAACTGGTTCGCGGACGTGTCCAAAGGCGAAACACCTGTCGATATCTACAGCTTTGAACGCCAGAACTGGTTTGACGCCGTTGGGCGCGAACACAATGCTGCGCGAGAAACCGCGGTTCTGTTCGACCAGACCTCGTTCGCCAAGTTCGCGCTGAAAGGTCCCGATGCCGCTGCCGCCCTGAACTGGATTTCAGCAAACAATGTGGACAAGCCCATTGGGTCGTTGATCTATACGCAAATGCTGAATGATCGTGCCGGAATCGAATGCGATCTGACAGTTGGACGTGTGGCCGTGGATGAATATTACATCGTCACCGGCACAGGTTACGCCACCCATGATTTCGACTGGATCAGCCGTAATATTCCGGAAGGAATGAACTGTCAGTTATTTGATATTACGTCGTCTAACGCTGTGCTGTCGTTGATGGGTCCAAAGGCGCGCGATATCTTGCAGGCCGTGACGCGTGACGATGTTTCCAATGACGGGTTCAAGTTTGGCACGATCCGCACAATCGGCATCGCTGGCTGCCCTGTGCAGGCGCTGCGGGTAACTTACGTGGGCGAACTGGGTTGGGAACTCCACCTTCCGGTGGAATATGCCACGACGGTTTATGCCGCACTCATGGAAGAAGGCAAAAAGCATGGGATGACCAACGCCGGTTATCGTGCAATTGAATCGCTGCGCCTTGAAAAAGGTTATCGTGCTTGGGGCTCCGATATAGGGCCGGATCACACACCAATGGAGGCCGGTTTGGGATGGGCTGTGAAGCTGAAGTCCAACATCCCGTTCAAAGGGCGTGAAGCGGCACAAAAGCAGAAAGACAACGGCGTCAAAAAGATGATGGCGTGCTTCACCGTTGATCCCGATATCGTACTGCTGGGCCGCGAGACGATCTATCGCAACGGCGAACGCGTAGGTTGGTTGACCGGCGGTGGCTTTGGTTACACCGTCGATAAATCCATCGGCTATGGCTACGTCCGCAACCCTGAAGGGGTGAACGCTGAGTATGTGACTTCTGGTAAATACGAACTGGAAGTTGCGACCGTACGCGTGCCTTGTGACGTGCAACTTGGCCCGTTGTTTGATCCCAAGATGACCCGCGTGAAACAGTAGCGCAACCGCCGCCGATTGCCACAATCTGGAGCATTTCCATGAAACAAGTGACCACAGAAAGCCTTTGCGACGCGAAGCCTGTCGGCCGGGATGAAGTCATGGCAGGTCGGTCGGCGGGCCTTGGAAATTCTGGCTCGGATATCCGGGCCAGAATAGGGCTGCTGTTGCTACCAGGTTACGCAATTGAGGAATATGCGCTGTTTGCGGCCGCGTTGGAGCGGATCAACAACAAGAGCCAGATGCCGGCATTGCGAATTTCAGTATTGTCCGAACAAGGCGGTATATTGTCGGGAAACTGCGGGTCGTTCGCGTCGACACAGGCCGTCGACAAGGGGCAGGCTGATTTTGATTATTTCTTCATCTTCGGTGACTCCCACGTTCATATCCAAAGAAAATCACAGCTTACCGCCTATCTTCAGCGGTTGCGCCAGCGTAATTGCGTCATTGGTGCAGTTGGCGACGCGGTCCTAGCGCTTGAAAAGATGGGCTTGTTGCAAAAAGAGGGGCTCGCGATCCATTGGCAGCGGCGCAGCCTTTATTCCGAGTTGGAACTGACTGCCGATGCATCTGATCGGTTGTGCAACATTGGACCCCATCAGTGGACGTCCTGCGGGCAGACCTCGACGCTTGATCTGGCAATTCACCTTATTGCCGAGATTTTTGACAAATCCACAGCAATCGAGCTGGCGCAAGATTTCATCCACTCGCGGGCCTATGATATTCAGGCCACCCAGACCGAAGAAATCCTGTCAGCCGCGATGACCGGTTCGCGCGTGGTGAACCGCGCAATCGAGCTGTTTCGCCAGAACATCGAATTCCCCCTGACGATGCAGGAAGTGTGCAAGACGATTGATATTTCCCAGCGTCAATTGGAACGGCAGTTCACCCTTTTTTGCAGTATGTCGCCATCAAAGTTCTATCGTGAGCAGCGTTTGGCGCGGGCCCGTGAATTGGTGCTTAAATCCAATCTTGGCCTGTCCGAAGTTGCCTTTGTCGCCGGATTTCAGGGCATCGGGGCACTGACCCCAGCGTATCGGCGCAAATATGGCCGCACCCCTTCGTATGAGCGCCGCCAAATGCGCTTTGCGGCGCATTGAAGTAGAGGGAGAAATCATGAACACCCCCATTACGGTCCCTGTCGTGCAGGTCCACAATCGAGATGGTAAGGGGCAGGTTGTGCTAATCTGCGAACACGCGAGCAACCACATTCCTCTGGAATTTGCGGACCTTGGATTGGCTGATGATGATCGCGCCAGCCATGCGGCGTGGGATCCCGGGGCATTGGAATTGTCGCGACATCTGTCGGGTGCGCTTGATAGTGTTTTGATCGCGGGCGGTGTGTCGCGGCTGGTCTATGACTGTAATCGCCCCCCCGATGCGCCTTCCGCATTTCCGCAGAAAACCGAACTGATAGAGGTATCGGGTAACCGTGATCTGTCAGAAGCAGAAAAAATGCGTCGCACCGCTTTGGTTTACGAACCATTTTGCACGGTCGTGTCGGACGCGATTGATATGCGTGGACCGGACATCATCGTTGTGACCGTTCACAGTTTCACGCCGATTTATTTTGGCCGACCACGCGCGGTCGAGCTGGGCTTGCTGCATGATAGCGACAGCCGCCTTGTGGACGCCATGCTGGAAAACATACCGCAGATCCCGCATCGGGTCGTGGAGCGTAACGCGCCCTATGGCCCCGAGGACGGCGTTACCCATTCGTTGCAACGCCATGCCCTGTCACGCGGGTTGCAAAACGTCATGATCGAAGTACGCAACGATTTGCTTACCTCACCCGCAATGATCGCGCAGATTGCGCAAGAAATTCTCACGCTACTTGAGCCCGCTTTGGAACAAGCCAACACCAAGGAAACCGCATAATGGCCGCAAATTTGACCTTAGACGCTTTGAAATCCCAGATTGACGAAGGGACTATTGATACCGTCCTTGTCTGCCTTGTTGATATGCAGGGCCGGCTGATGGGCAAGCGGTTTCATGCCCGCCATTTCATCGACAGCGCCTGGGAAGAAACCCATTGCTGCAACTACCTGCTTGCGACCGATCTCGAGATGGCCACGCCTGATGGTTATGCATCCACAGGCTGGCAAGCTGGTTATGGTGACTATGTGATGAAGCCTGATCTAGACACGCTGCGTCCCGTGCCGTGGCTTGAAGGCACGGCGATGGTGTTGTGCGATGTGCTTGATCATAACACCCACAAGGACGTGCCGCATTCGCCACGCGCGTTGCTGAAAAAGCAGATCAAACGTCTTGAGGCATTAGGCTTTGATGTCATGATGGCGACCGAGTTGGAGTTCTTTCTGTTCGAGAAGAGCTTTGATGACATTCGCAAAGAGAACTTCCGTGATCTCGCGCCAATTTCGGGCTATAATGAGGATTACCACATCCTTCAGACCACGAAGGAAGAACACGTCATGCGTCCGATCCGCAATCATTTGTATAATGCGGGTATCCCTGTCGAAAACACCAAAGGCGAGGCCGAAGCTGGTCAGGGCGAATTGAATATTCGCTATGCCGCAGCCTTGGATTGCGCCGATTACCATACGATTGCCAAGCATGCGGTCAAGGAAATCGCGTGGCAAAAGGGCCATGCAGTGACGTTCCTGCCGAAGTGGGACCGCAGCCGCACAGGGTCTTCGTCCCATGTCCATCAATCGTTGTGGAAGGATGGCAAACCGGCCTTTGTAGATGGAAATGACGGCCTTGGCATGTCCGACCTGATGAAAAACTATATGGCGGGACTACTGAAATATGCGCCGGACTACACCAGTTTTCTGGCCCCCTATATCAACAGTTACAAGCGGTTCCAGAAAGGCACGTTTGCGCCCACCCGCACGATTTGGTCGGTCGATAACCGCACCGCCGGATTCCGACTTTGCGGGGCCGGGACCAAGGCAATCAGGGTTGAATGCCGGATTGGCGGGTCTGACTTGAATCCCTATCTGGCGATGGCAGCACAGATCGCCGCGGGCATAGCCGGTATCGAAGAAGCGCTGGAACTGGCGCCACCAACCGTTGGTGATGCCTATGCCGAAGATACTGGATTGATACCGCAAGCGCTGCGGGACGCCGTAGGCACGCTCAGAGGGTCGGACATGCTGCGCAAAGCCATGGGCGATGACGTGGTTGAACATTATGTGCGGGCAGCGGAATGGGAAATCGAAGAATTCGATAGTGTCGTGACAGACTATGAAATTGCGCGCGGGTTTGAGCGCGCTTGATAATAAATATAGCGGCGTCCTAAGGGCGATCTCTTTCAGGAAGAATACAGCATGACCCAAAACATAACGTGCATTTCGCCGATTGATGGCTCCGTCTATGCCGGGCGCGAAACTCTATCGTCAGTTGCGGCGCTTCGCGCCGTCAACGCCAGCCGCGCCGCACAACCTGCTTGGGCTGCGCGCCCGTTGGCAGAACGCATCAAGCTTGTGATGGCTGGCGTTGCCGCCGTCGGGGCAATGAATGATGAAATCGTGCCAGAACTGGCGCATATGATGGGGCGTCCCGTGCGCTACGGCGGCGAATTCGGCGGCTTTAACGAGCGTGCTGGCCATATGGCAAGCATCGCCAAAGAAGCATTGGCCGATATCGAGGTGGCCAATGACGCAGATTTCAAACGCTACATCAAGCGCATTCCGCATGGGGTCGTTCTGGTGATCGCGCCGTGGAATTATCCCTATATGACGGCGATCAATACCGTCGCCCCTGCCTTGATCGCTGGCAATGCGGTAGTATTGAAACACGCAGCGCAAACGCTGCTCGTGGGCGAGCGTATGGCGCGCGCCTTTCACGATGCCGGCGTGCCAGAGGACGTGTTCCGCAATGTGTTTCTGGATCACGACACGACGGCTGATCTGATCGCAAACCGCGCGTTTAATTTTGTGAACTTCACCGGTTCTGTCGGTGGCGGGCGCGCAATGGAAATCGCGGCGGCAGGCACCTTTACCGGTGTCGGCACAGAACTCGGTGGCAAAGACCCCGGCTATGTGATGGAAGATGCCGATCTGGACGCGGCTGTCGATACGCTGATTGACGGCGCGATGTTCAATGCGGGGCAATGTTGCTGCGGGATCGAGCGGATTTATGTCCACGAAAGTCTGTTTGATCAATTCGTCGAAAAGGCAGTGGGCATCGTGAAGGGATACCAGTTGGGTAACCCGCTTGATCCCGAAACGACGATGGGTCCAATGGCCCATGTGCGGTTTGCCAATGAAGTGCGCCTCCAGATTTCCGAAGCGGTTGCACTGGGTGCTACCGCGCATATCGCGCCGTTTGATGCTGATGATGGCGGTGCCTACCTGACGCCGCAAATTCTAACGAATGTGACTCACGACATGCGTGTGATGCGCGACGAAAGCTTTGGTCCGGTTGTCGGCATTATGCAAGTACGGGACGACGCCGAGGCGATAGCACTGATGAACGATAGCCAGTTTGGCCTGACGGCCAGCCTGTGGACCAAGGACATTGACCGCGCCGAGGCCATCGGCAACCAGCTTGAAACCGGCACCGTGTTTATGAATCGTGCTGATTACCTTGATCCGGCCTTGTGCTGGACGGGCTGCAAGGACACCGGTCGCGGTAGCGGGCTGTCTTTGATCGGGTATCACAATCTGACGCGCCCGAAATCCTATCACCTTAAGAAAGCGACATCATGAAACTTGTTGGAAACTGGTCCTATCCGACCACGATGAAATTCGGCGCTGGCCGCATTTCGGAATTACCCCAAGCCTGTGCGCAGGTCGGTCTAAAGCGGCCCTTACTTGTGACCGACAAAGGACTGGCGGACCTGCCGATTACGCAGGCGACGCTTGACTTAATGGAAGGCGCTGGATTGGGGCGCGGTCTGTTTTGTGACGTCGATCCCAACCCCAATGAAAGGAACCTCGCCGCCGGTGTGGCGGCGTATAAGGCAGGTGGCCACGATGGGGTGATCGCCTTTGGCGGTGGCTCTGGCCTTGATCTGGGTAAGATGGTTGCGTTCATGGCAGGGCAGACGCGCCCGCTGTGGGATTTTGAAGACGTGGATGATTGGTGGACGCGGGCCGACGCTGACGCGATTGCACCCATTATTGCGGTGCCAACCACGGCTGGAACCGGATCTGAAGTGGGGCGCGCCAGCGTCATCACCAATTCCGAAACCCACGTCAAAAAGATCATTTTTCATCCCAAATTGCTGCCCGAAATCGTAATTTGCGATCCTGAACTGACCGTGGGGATGCCAAAATTCATCACCGCAGGCACCGGTCTTGATGCATTTGCCCATTGCGTCGAGGCCTACAGCTCGCCGCATTATCACCCGATGAGCCAGGGGATCGCGTTGGAGGGGATGCGGCTGGTCAAAGACTATCTGCCGCGTGCCTATGCCGACGGCACAGATATCGAGGCGCGTGCACATTTGATGAGCGCTGCGGCGATGGGCGCAACGGCGTTTCAAAAAGGGCTGGGCGCGATCCACGCGATGAGCCACCCGATCGGCGCTGTGTTCCACACGCACCACGGTACGACGAATGCCGTGTGCATGCCCAGCGTTCTTGCCTTGAATGCACCAGCGATTGCCGACCGGTTTGACCCCGTCGCGGCATATTTAGGAATTGATGGCGGCTTTGACGGGTTCTGCGACTTCGTGGACACGTTCAACGACAGCATGGGGATTCCGAAAACCCTGTCGGCGCTGGGCGTTACAAAGGACGCCATTCCCGGCCTGGTCAAAGGTGCTTTGGCGGACCCGTCTTGCGGTGGCAACCCGATCATGCTGACGCAGGAAAACCTGACATCGCTTTTCGAAACAGCGCTGTAGAATAGTAAAGGCGCCACGATGTTGTCGTGGCGCCGGAATTCGTGTCTTAGGCGATGATCAACTTGCCAACTTTGGCGCGCAGATCCTGTTCAAGACCGTTGATTGCTCTGATCTTGCTGTCCGTGACCAGAACATCTATTTGCGGGTATTCGCAGAATTGGAAATGCCCATGGGCCGTGAATTTGCTCGTGTCTGCAAGGATGACATTTTCGCGGCTGTTAGCCAGCATAGCGGCGGCGATATCGGCTTCTGCTTCGACGTCGCTTAGCGCGCCTTTTGCCGGATCAACAGCAGCTGGCGATACAAAAGCCAGATCAGCAGTGATACGGCCAATTTCGCGGATCGTCTGACCACCGGCCGTGGCGTAACCGAAGGGCGTGAGGCTTCCACCAAGAAGCGTAACGCTCGCCGCACCCTGACTTAGGTCGTTCAGGCTTTGGACGGCGTGGATCGAGTTTGTAATCACATGCAGGTCGTGAAGGCTCGCCAATTGTTGGGCAAGGTGGATTGTGGTGCTTCCGGCATCAAAGAATACAACCTTGTGGTGGGTTATCAAGCTACACGCGGCCTTGGCAATGGCCAGCTTTTCTTTCACATGCAGGTTTTGACGAACGCTTAACGGTGGCTCGGCATTGTCATCAAGAGCAATAGCGCCGCCATGAACGCGCTTGATTTGACCAAGGTCCTCCATAACGAGTAGGTCGCGGCGGATCGTTTCCCGCGAGACCGCAAGGTCGGCCACAAGCTGATCGGTTGTGATTTTGCCAAGGTCACTGATGATCCGGCTGATGCGTTGGTGACGTTCGTTCTTCCACATTGTGTGTTCTTGTCATGCTTATTGCAGCAACTCCAGTGCTTCGCGATGTAACTCGGGCGTTGCTGCCGCAATCACCTTTTTCCCAGAGTGACGCGTCAGTTTTTCGCCAGCCCAATCGGTGATGATTCCTCCTGCACCTTCGATCACCGGCACAAGTGCAAGAAAATCGTAGGGCTCCAATTCGGCTTCGACGACCAGATCGATGTGGCCCGATGCCAGCAGGCCGTAGGAATAACAGTCACCACCGAAACGCGGAACGGCCGTGCATTGCAATAGGTGTTCGATCTTGGGTCGGTCAGCGTCAGGGAAATACAGAATGTTGGTTGTGTAGAATTTGGCCTGCGCCAACGTGGCACAATTCGAGACCTGACAGTCTTGCTGAGCCCCGCCGGAACTGAATGTGCAACTATTACCACAAATACCCACCCACCTTTCACCAAGCGCGGGCATATCAATCACGCCAATGTCAGGTGATTCTTTGGTGAGCTTGGCAATCAAGGTGCCCCAAATTGGCCATCCTGTGATGAAGCTACGTGTTCCATCAATCGGATCAACAACCCATACATCCGGCGAATCGAGGTTCACAGACCCAAACTCTTCACCGAGAAAACCATGAGTAGGGAAGGTTTTTGCCACCAGATCGCGGACCATGGATTCGACGTTTCGATCAATCATCGTGACAGGACTATCGTCATTTTTTGTAATAATATCATTATCTTGCCGAAAACCAGCTATGGATACAGCCTGCGCTTTGTCGGCAAGACTATTCGCGAAGGCCACGACCTTGGCCGTTCTATCGTTAATACTGTTCACGTCAGTTCCATTCCCGTTCACAATTGTTAAGGGCTTGCGATATTCTGCAAGTCACCGTGTCAGTTCATATTTTGTGTTCGTTTCAAGTTAATTCAAAAAAGGCTAAACTCAATCGCAATAAAACGCAAACATACACAATAATACAACCCGAGAGACCAAAAAACGACAACCTGGAGGAACTATGAAACACCTGAAATGCACCATAGCCGCACATCGAATTCACTGTGCTCCGCCTTTCAACTGGCGATATGGGCGCCCGGCTTATCGCCGATGCGGGCAACGCCGCCCGCTCTGCGCGAAACGGTGGTGTGCATGGGCGGTGGGATCACACATGTTCTGCGTGACGTCGTCTTGCCGCTTATGCTGCCAACCGTAGTCAGCACATTCTTCTTCCTCTTCGTGTGCTCGATGGTGACACGGTCGGCGGTCATTTTCCTGATCTCCCCAAAGGTAAGTGTTGCCGCGGTGCAAGTCATGCGGCTTGACGAAAGCGGGTTGGTAACCCAAGCGGCGGCATTCTCGGTCTGTGTCATGGCCTCAGTTCTTGGTGCGATGCTGTTGATGCAGGTGGTTCTGAAGCTGCTGACGACCAGGAAGAAGGCTGGTTTTTCAGTCGGCGAAAGAGGTTGCCCGCCAACAATGGCCAGCCCGACTGCAGAAATTTTAGCGCACCGTCATTTCATATGCCGGTGCGCTAACGCATAGTTTGACTATCATGATAAGCAAACAAAGGCGCGCGGCGTGCTAAGTGAGTATATAATCAACATTAAGCGCCAAAAAATAGACATAATTGTTGATTTATGATGATATATGGGGTGTGGTGACTCCCATTAGATTCTATTGAAAGGTCAAATCCGGAAATGTCGCTTACCTCAGTAAAACACCTTATCATCGGCGGCGGTATTATTGGCTGTTCGATCGCTTATCACCTCGCCAAATCAGGCGAGAAAGACATTGTGCTGATCGAAAAGGCGTCGTTGACCGAAGGGGCGACATGGCATGCGGCCGGGCTGGTCGGGCAGTTGCGGTCATCGCGCAACACGACAAAGATGCTGAAACGCTCGGTGGCAATGTACGACCGCCTTGAAGAAGAAACCGGCATGGCCTTCGACTGGAAAAAAGTCGGCAGCCTGCGCCTTGCCGCAACCAAAGAACGGTTGCTGGAAGCGCAGCGGCTTGCCACGATGGCACGCAGTTTTGATCTGGAAATGGAAATGATTTCGCCAAGCGAGGCGAAAGACCTTTTCCCTTATATTGATGCCGATGGACTTGAAGGTGCCGCATTCATTCCATCGGACGGTCACGTCGATCCCGCCAGCCTGTGTCAGGCGATTGCAGCGGGCGCGCGTAAGCTTGGCGTGTCCATTCGTCAGAGCATCAAGGTGACGGATTTTGAGGTCAAGAACTGCCGGATCACCAAAGTGATGACATCGGACGGCGACTTTGAGGCAGAGACCGTGGTTCTGGCTGCTGGCATGTGGAGCCGCGAGTTGGCGGCAAAACTGGGCGTTATTGTGCCTGCTTGCGCCGTCGAGCACCAATATGTCGTGACCGAGCCCTTACCAAACCCAGAATTGGTCAAAGGATTGCCAACCCTGCGGGATCCCGAACGGCTGGTGTATTACAAACCGGATGCGGGTGGGCGTTTAGTGATCGGCGGCTACGAAGAAGGCACGTTGCCGTTTGGCGAGCAGGGTATCCCCGGTGAGTTTGTACGCCAACTGTTGCCAGATAACTTGGACCGTTTTGCGCCTTTGGCTGAACTGGCAGGAAAAGTCACGCCCGTCGTGAACGAGGTCGGTATCCGGCAGGTCATCAACGGCCCGATCCCCTATTCGGCAGATGGTGATTTTGTTTTGGGCTGGGCGCCAAATCTGGACAACCTGATGCTGTCCACGGGCTTCCTTTATGGCATCGCTGCTGGCGGCGGCGCTGGCGAAATGATTGCCGAATGGATCGTGGACGGGCGTCCCAGCCTTGATCTGTGGCCGCTGGATGTGCGTCGGTTCAGCCCACATCACGCGACCAAAGCATTCATGTATCCGCGTGCCGTTGAACATTACGCCCACCACTACAAAATGCGTTACCCCGGCCAAGAAGCGGAAACTGTGCGCAATCTGCGTCTGAGCCCGATTTTCCAACGACTGAAAGATCATGGCGCGGTTTATGGCTCCAAAAACGGCTGGGAACGCCCCCTATGGTTCGCCCCCGAAGGCGTGCCGCCCGTCGACCAACTGGCCTTTATCGATCCAGGCTGGAAGAAGTTTGCAGCCACGGAACACGCGGCGGTGCGCGAAGGTGTGGCGCTTATTGATCAGTCCAGCTTTGCCAAGTTCGAATTGTTTGGCAAAGGCGCACTTGAGGCTGTGCAGGCAATCGCGGTATCGAACATGGACAAGCCGGTCGGTAGCGTCATTTACACCCAGCTTTGCAATGAAACTGGTGGCATCGAGGCCGACCTGACAATCACCCGCACAGGCGAAGACCGGTTTTATATCGTCACAGGGTCAGGCTTTGGGGTGCATGACAGCAACTGGATCCGCCGTGCCTTGCCGAAAGATGGATCGGTTCACCTGATCGAAGTGACCTCGGCCAAGGCCGTGATCAATGTCTGTGGCCCTAAAGCGCGCGACGTCTTGCAGCAGGTCTGCGAGAGCGATGTGTCCAACGCAGCATTCCCGTTTGGCACCGCGCAAGAGATCATCATCGGCGCGGCCCATGTGCAAGCTGTGCGGATTGGCTATGTGGGGGAATTGGGTTGGGAACTGCATGTCCCGACCGAATTTGCATTGCACGTCTATGATTGCCTGTGGTCCGCCGGACAGGCGCGCGGCATTCGCGATATTGGCTATCGTGCGATTGAATCACTGCGTCTGGAAAAAGGTTACCTTTACTGGGGCGCCGATATCACGCCCGACTACACGCCGGTCGAGGCGGGCCTTGGGTTCCGGGTGCATCTGAAAAGCAAGGGCGACTATATCGGGAGAAGCGTGCTGGAAGCGCAAAAATCCAATGGGCCGGCGCAACGCCTCTGCACGCTTGTTTGCGACCAGAAATTGCCGGTCACAGGTGGTGAAACGATCTTGTTGGATGGGAAGACCGTTTCTTTGGCCACCAGTGCGGGCTACGGTTACAGCGTTGGGAAAACGATCATTTTCGCCTATTTGCCGGTTGGTATGGTCGACAAAACAGGGTTCGAAATCGAGGTGTTTGGTGACTGCCACCCGATCACACCTGTCGACGGCCCACTGTATGATCCCAAGAATGAAAGATTGAAGGCTTAGGCCACGAAAGGGGTGACCAAATGAGCGAGAATGACATCAAGGAAGTCTTGGCTGCGTTGCAAAACCTGCCTGATTTCAAAGGTATCAACGTAGCGGCGCTCGATATTCAGCGTCTTGGCGGGTTAACCAATCTTGTCTTCAGGGTCGCCGCCAACGGGCAAAGCGTGATCGTGCGCATTCCCGGTCAAGGCACCGAGGATTATATCGACCGCGCTGTTGAAATTCACAACGCAAGGGTCGCGGCCGACGCTGGAGTATCTCCCGACGTCCTGTGGGCTGACAGTGGCACGGGTGTCATGATCAGCGATTGCATCGAAGAAGGTATCGTCACGATGACCCCCGAACAATTCAGCACGCGTTCCGGATCTCCGGCGCGTGCGGGCGCTGCGTTGCGCCAGTTGCACGGCTCGGACAAACCTTTCGAATTTCGTTTTGAACTTTTTGCAATGATTGAGGACTACCTTGGTATCCTGGCAAATAAGGACATTGACCTGCCGGATGGATATGCGGGCGTGGTGGCCGATGCTGCCCCTGTGCGAAAGCTGTTAGAAGAGAAGCCCGAACCACTGGTGCCCAGCCATTGTGACCCGCTTTGCGAAAACTTCCTGGATGATGGAAATCGCATGTGGATCGTCGACTATGAATATTCCGGCATGAATGACGCGATGTGGGATCTGGGCGATCTGTCGGTCGAGGCCAACATGACCGATGCCCAAGATCGCGAAATGCTCATGGCTTATTTTGGGCAGCCCCCAACAGCGGCACAATTGGGACGCATGGTCGTCTACAAGGCCATGTGCGATCTGTTGTGGACCCTTTGGGGACTTATCCAGCACGCTGACCGCAATCCGGCCGACGATTTTTGGGCCTATGCGATAGGTCGATTCGAGCGGTGCAAGGCTCTGATGGACGATGATAGTTTTGGCGAGCATCTGGATGCAATTCGCGCGGCTTCAAACTGAACTTTGAACGCGGCAGTTTTGCCGCACGAAAGGAGTGTTATGATAAGCATAGGCGGAATAAAGAGCGCTTCGCGGAGGGGGGAGGCGCAAGACGGGCGGCATTTCGCATTTGTCTTGTTGACAGGGTTTTCGCACTTTTCGTTTTCGTCGGTGCTCGAACCCTTGCGCAGCGCCAATATGATCCTTGGCAAAGAATATTTCACATGGTCCTTGATCGGGCTTGATGCAGATAAAGTGCGCGCGTCAAACGGCGTGACTTGCCTTGTCGACCATCAATTGGCTGATCTGGACAGAACGACAGACATCATCATTATTGCGGGAAACGATGTGGTCAATCTTGCCACCGACAGACTGGAAAACCAGTTGCGCTTGCACTTTCGGCAAGGCGGGCGTGTTGGTGCAGTGTCATCGGGGGTGGTCGTGCTGGCACGGGCTGGATTGCTTGACGGGCGGAATTGCGCGGCGCATTGGGAAAATACCCCGCGCCTGCGGGAGGATTTTCCAAGGATCACCGTTACCGACAGCATCTTTGAGTTACATGATCGCCTGTTCACCTGTGCAGGTGGGGCAGCTGGTACGCATCTGATGCTTGCGTTGATCGAACAACAGCTGGGCGAGGGGTTGGTTGCTGATATCGCCACGCGCATGGTGATCGACCAAATTCGCAATGGCGATGACAATCTTAACGTGAAGCCTCATGTCCGGTATGGCACTTGGAACCGTAAGGTCTTGGATGCGATTGCGCTGATGAATGACAACATCAGCGAACCCCTGCCAATGCGTTCTTTGGCCGACGTCATGGGGGTTAGCGCCCGATGTCTTGAACGCCAATTTAAGTCTGAACTGGGCGTCACCCCGAACACATTTTATCGCAATATTCGTCTTTCGCGTGCGCGGCAATTGGTGCGCTATAGTGCTCATAGCCTTTGCGAAGTCGCGGCGTTTAGCGGCTTTGGGTCTTCCAAAACCATGAAACTAAACTATGAAGCGCAATACGGCATATCACCGCGAGAAGAACGCAAGAAATATGACGTTGGCGAACGGCAATCTGCAGGTCCCGCTGCGGCGAAAATATTGCACGACGTCGGTGCGCCATGCTGACGACGACATAGCGCGGTGTCGGATTCCAAAGCTGCACGAGCGCGGCCAATTATCGTTTTTGACTTTGACGGCGTGATCGCCGATTCACACGATGTATGTGCGGCGGCCTGCCGATGGGCGGCGGCGGAACTTGGGCACAGTGACATGCCCGAAAAACCGTTCGCTGAACTCGAGGCCGTCACCTATGAGGCCTTGGCCGCGACGATCTCAGTTGATCCGGAGAGGTTTGCGGGTCTGGTCTGTGGCGCGCTGGAGGCGCGGACCACCTGCGCGCCCATATTCTTTGGCGTTGCGGACATCATGATGGAGTTGTCGCGTGATTTCGATATCGCGATCCTGAGCGCGTCTGACTCTGACCTGATAAACGATTTCCTAATAACCCATGGAATATGGCATTTGGTGAAATGTGTAATGGGGCGTGATGTGCCGGGTTCCAAGACGGAAAAGCTTCTGGCATTGAAATCAGCGCACGATGGCAAATTCGTTGCGATGATCGGGGATGGGGTAAGCGATGTGGCCGCTGCATTGCATGCCGACGTGCGCGCAGTCGGCGTTGCTTGGGGGTGGCAATCAGCGCGCAGGCTGCGTGCCAGCGGCGCTGATGCTATCGCGATGGTGCCTGCCGACCTGCTAGATTTGATAGTGGTGCAGGAATTGACAGAGGCCCCAACCCGCTAGGCCGCCCAAATGTCGTTTCATGCTTTGCCCGCTGATCTGCGGTCTGGTCTAGTTCGAAGATTCTTGGGCCCGGCGCACAGATCCTATCGCCCAATGCTCTGTTGGAT
>ERZ888423.1277-NODE-1277-length-22155-cov-33.000679_pt1 | contig 22155 bp, 31 predicted proteins | sample MGYA00520523_ERZ888423 | MGnify/ENA primary metagenome ERZ888423 (study PRJEB32303, sample SAMEA104408611) | aquatic metagenome | biome: Brackish water; feature: Pelagic; material: water | place: Baltic Sea | collected 2014-06-08T10:24:00 | depth 30,27 m ...
GGTGCGCCAGTCAATTCATTTACTATTGCGGTCCACTGTGTATAATCATTGAAATCATACTTCATTAGGGATTTCCACTCAGTCACTGTTAGCGTCTGAGTAATCTCATACTTGATATCATTTATGTTTATTGTTACCATCTTTTATACAAATATATTCTTGATTGGTTTTGAACTACCTTCTACCACCGATGACTGCGTATCCACTAGACATTCTTTGTTTGCGGTTGTAGTTTACTATTGCGAGTGAGATGACAGTATCATCGTGGAGACCATTAGGATGTCCGTATTTAATCGATCTGGTTTTAGGATTGTAATCATACGTGAAAGTTTCCATTTCAGACCAGAGCGCTGGGAATAGATCTCTTGATGGTATACTAATCTCCTTCGAGTTTGTATCTAGTATCAGACCTTCTATGATTTCCTGTTTGGATTTGTTAGTAGTTACAAATGGATAGGTGTTAGTCCATAGTTTACGTAACTGTTCAAATAGAGGATCACCTACTCCATTAACTTCACACATTGTCGTGGCGTTCCACTTCTTTGAGAGGGTTGCGATTGATTTAATCATATGACCCCATTCCTCTTGTTGATCTCTATACCAATCTACTATTTGACCAGATGAGTCCATTACTATCGCTACTGTCCAGTCATTTGATTTTCCAAAATCTACACCTATAAAGTATGGAGATCTCTGTGTGGTTGGAGTTTGTACCAATTGATCTAAACCTGAAAACACTTCACCTCCACTGTCTATAAACTTTGCGAGATATTCCTGTTGAAATACATTTGGTGGTAGTGTGCGTTTTGCGTCCTCTATGTCTGCGTGTTCAATATATGGTGTGTCATAACTAGAACCAGTATATGATTGATAATTAGGATGGTCTGGAGATTTACCAAGTTGAAACAGATCATACACAAAGTTTTTACCTTTAGGTGTTGTACAAAAAAGTACTTTACCTTTGGTAGTCAAGAATACTGGGCGTATCGCTTCGGACCACGCATCTCCTTTCATAAACGCCGCTTCATCAAGTATACCATAATCACATGTTAGACCACGTATGTTATCATACTTCTCCGCTGATCTGAAGACGATCTCTGATCCATTCTTTAATCTAATATAGTTATCTGAGTAGTTACAAGACTTGACTAAACCAGACGCACCTATGGCGTTCATGATTTCTTTCTGTACTTTTGAAGTTTGTGAATAAACTGGTGAAACCCATAGAACTTTACATGGTCCATGGTTGATCATCCAATAGAGTGCGAGATTAATCGCCATGAGTGATTTACCAAACTGTCTACCTACACACGCTATGTGGAATTTAGAATCTGATTCTAGTATTTGATCAATTAGTTCCCTTTGTTTGGGATGTGGCGTAAACCCTTCGTAGATCATTCATTTACTCTATTAGTAGTATCATTAATATCTGGTCCGAAACGAAACTGAACTGATTTAAATAGATCTTCTCCATCGTTTCCTGTTACTTCTGTTCTAGACATTTTTGGTATGATGTATTCTGATAGACGCAACATTAGATCCATCGCTTTTGAAGGATCTTCTGATGCGATCTCCGCTAACCATAGTGACATGTTATCTAGATTGTCTTCTGTTAGTTTCTGATACGCTTCTCTGATATGTTGAGTAGTCTTGTTAGGTTTTCCTTTTGGTCTACCTTCTCTATTGATATTTTCGTCTCCTGGTTTAAACATCTTGATCTTGTTGTTTTTCTAGTTTTTCCTTGTTCTTGTATCTTTGTAATTGTTCTTCAGCGAACTTTTGTGAATTCGCCCAAAAAGAGTATACAACTTCTGGATTGTATTTAAAAGTCAATTGACCTTTAGCGTTTCTGTAAACTAAATAGTATTTCATAGTGTTATATTATATTTAATATTTTGTAGTAGTATTCTGCGACGGTGCGTTTAGTATTTCTCCAACATCTACCACAACTGGTTGGTTTTTTATTACCACCTGTTATTTTATTATAGAGTCTAAATACCTCTGTTCTAAAGTCTTCTGATACTGAGATTCCATTTGTGAGTAGTTTGATGTTAGTCTCTAACCATTCAAACTCTGTGTCTGTTAATTTTAACTTTTCCATATGTGTCTGTCTAATAATTCTGATGTCATTGCGCTAAACGCTGCGTATACGATACCCTCATATCCATATATAGAAACTAAAGGACCTGTACTCAACCAAAATGTAAAACATAATGTACACTTGAATGGTTTTTCTGGTAGTCGTAGTCTGTCTACTATCCATTGATATGGTGGAAAGTCTTGTATCATTACACCTAGTGATGCGATACCTAATAATTTAATCAATAATTCCATTGTCTCGTAATCTTTTTTTAATGTATGTTCTCGCTTCTTCTACCGCCTCTGCGATGGAAGTTCTTGGTATTAAAGTTTGTCTACTCAATTCTGAATAATTTGGTTCATCAACCCACATTTTAAAGAGTGTAGAGATATACCAATAATGAATTCCTTCACCTTCCATGTCTTCTAGTATTCCCTCTATCGCATGTAGACGTATGTCGTCAGTCTGGTCGTACTCAGTGTCTGGTTTAGTATCATCTATCTCCTCACGAGGAAACATTCGACCAGACTGACGATACAGTTTATAGTATGGACTGGTATTTGAATGATAGTTTCTCCAAATCATACCTGACATAAACTTCATCGCCTCTCCTTTTTCAATCAACTCATCTCTTCTTGGATGTTCCATGAATTTCTCCATAATATAATGAGCGATCTCTTCATAGTCTTTGTTCTGAGTTATTTTCTCAGTCATCTTTACTATTTGTTTGTAGTGTGTTGTAAAAAAACCTGTCAATTTTATTGTTTTTCTTTTTTCTTTACATATGTGTAACCCATTGGTTCTCTGTCTACATAAAACTCTTTAATACCAAATGTATTTTTGAGATATTTTGATTTATTTCTTTTACCTTCTATAAAGTTTGAATTCAAACACCCAAGAAGGTAGATCCAGATATATGTTGACCTTTGTTCTAGAAGTTCTATATCATATGTCTTTGATTTACGTTTAGGTCCTCTTTTCAAATCAATGTCTTCATCTGGAATAGGTGATTTTAATTCGAATATAATTACATCATCATATAATTTACCTAATTTAATATTGGTTTGTATTTCTGGATATGATCTCAACCAATCTTCTAGTCCGTTTGTTCTTTTGTTACACATGCGTGAAACATCATCGACATGAATAGAGTATTGTGTATCAAAACCATGTAGTGTACATATACGATTACAAAACGCTGCGAATAGTAGAACGCCTTCATCTTCAATCGTTGTACACCAATGTGGGACTTTTAGTATCATAGGTTATATATTAAAATAACCCTGACGTACCAGGAAGTGGTTCTAATACTTTAGGTTCAGTTTTAACAGTATATTTAATCATTATATCGTCTCCAAGTTTATACATCTCCAGGTATCCCTTTTTAACTAAACCTTCAACTATCCTTTCCGCTTGTTGTATTTGTGGTTTTACAGTTCCAAACTCATATAACCCTGTAGATTGAGCGAGTCTTCTACTCATATACTTTGCGTCTGATGTACCATTATGTGTTATTTGTTTATAGAACGCTAAAAAGTTACGTTCTATCATGTGTAACTCATCCTTTTTACCTTTGTGTTCTGGTTGAATATTTAATGGAAATTTGTGATACTCGTTTTGTTGTTGTTTAAATGTGTTCATAATATTGTTTTGTTTTTTTATTTTGTTATTTCATTAAAGTCTATGTTGTCAAAGTCCATTCTAATACCATTACGATACCAATTGGTACAACATTCTAGTGCGTATGTTTGATCTGCGCCACTGGCGTTTTCATCTGATATCTTGTCCATACAGAACATTACAAATGTTTCTTCGTCTACTATTCTATCCATTGTTTTTAGGGTATATTACTCTTTTGATTGTAGTTGTTGATCGACCAGTTAGATTAGAGATTTGTTTAATACTGAATCTTTCTAATCTCAATGATAGAATGGTTTGTTTTTCTGTAGACGTTAGTCTAGTCCTTCCTTGTGGTGTTAGGTCTGGTGTTTGAATTGGAATTGGTGTTGGGAGTGGTGTTCTCATAATTATTAGTTGTTTTTAATTAGTGTATACCTATTATATATCAATGTCCCTAATTGTTTCATCTGGACCTAAACAAATATATTTTATAATATTGTGAAACAGTTTTACGCAAGGTGCATATAAAAATGGGTTTAATGTCAAAGGTAGATATACTGGGACTGGGGTTAGACTAGATCCAACCAAAGACTAGGTGAGATGAGGTTCTATTCTTTAATTATAGGGATGGAATATAAATGAAATCCCTAATAATATTATTTATATTATTTACCCTACCTCCCAGGGGTACAGGTTTGATCTCCTTGAGGTACAGGTTTGATCTCCTTGAGGTACAGGTCCTAGGTGAGATGAGGTTCTATTATCAAGTAATACACTAAATACACAAAATGAGGTCCCCCCAGAAACCCTATATATTTCTACACTACCCCAATTGGAGGGTTAAAACTATATGGGTTTCTAAAAGTATAGTAAAAAGTGTATTAACTGTATTATTTCTTTCTATTTCTTCTAGTATCGGGTTACACGGTTACAAAATTACAGTGTTTCCCCTCCCCTTTTTATTTATATTCCCTTTATATTATATTTTTTGTAACTTGTAACTATATAATAAAAAAGAGATATTGGGATACCCAAACATTATTTTGAGTGGTTACAACTTTTTGTGAGTTTGTAACCCAGAGTCTAGTTTGTAACCTCGGGATATAGTTTTGGTATCTAAAGTAAATTAGACATAAAAAAAGGGTGTAGTTATTAAACCACACCCTTTCAAAAAGTAAAAAAATATTAAAACTGTATGAGGAATTATGACAACCTCATACTGACCTAAAAAATATATTAATCTGTAATAACATACAAAAACAAACTCTTCGAAGTGGCATTCTCCTCAAGTCTGAAAAATCCAAATTAGATTAATATACTAATTATATACTCTATTCTAATTTTGTTTCAAATTATTTACGATATTACTAATGCACCTGCGTTAGATACAGTTAATGTATACGCTGTACCGTTTGGCGATAACATTGTAATACCATTACCTCCAGTTCCACCACTTGGTGCGACTATGTATAACGCTCTAACGTGAGTTGTGTCTGAGTTGACCGCAACTACTCCTCTTCCCATTGAAACTCCACCAGGTTCAGTAGCGAGTACCCCCGCTTGTTGACCAAATGCAACTGAACCTTCCGCTCTTGCGTATGAGGTACGACCCCATGCGCTTGAGTATGTTCCACTCGCTTCAGCGTATTGACCTATCGCCACCGATCCAATTTGTGTCGCTTGCGTCTGGTCACCGATTGCGAGTGATTCATCACCACTCGCTTGCGCGCCATTACCTAGTGCGACACCTAGATTTCCATTCGCTTGCGCGCCATTACCTAGTGCGATACCTCCAGTTGCACTCGATTGTGCAGCGGTAGTAGTTAAAGTTGAAGAAGAAATCATTGCGTCTGTACCTGTACCACTAACTAAACCTGCAGCGCCACCTCCGCCAGCGGCGTCGATAGTTAAATCATTACCTGAATTAGTTAAAGTAATATTAGTTCCCGCTACAAGAGTTACTTTAGACTGATTTCCAAGTTGATCTGTTAATTTGATATCAGCGTTTAGACCATCCTGTACTGAACCTACAGTATATGTAGTATCTACATCTGGTAGTCCAGTGACAGTAGCGCCTGTTAAATCTAATGTTCCTGTAAATGATGATGAAGTTGTTCCAATTTTTAAATTCGAAACGTTTCCTAAACCATCTGTGATTTCTTTTTCTACTGCACCGATTGCGGCGTTGTCTGTTGTTTTTATTAACCCATCATATGAGTTTTTAATCTGATTTCCCGTGAGTTGTCCCATGATTTATGTGTTGTTATTTAGTTTATTTAAATTGCGGTGAATACTGCGGTTCCACCATTAGCGACTGTTAATTTATATCCAGTTCCATCTGGTGAATACATAACAACACCACCACCAACTGTTTGTAATTCTAACTCTTTAGTAGATAATGTATTCGCTCTCCCTGCGGTTACTGACGCACCTAGTGCGATACCTCCAGTAGCGGTGATAACTGTATTAGTTCCAAGCGCCATCGCACCTGTATATTGATAATCACAATTCGCATTTAAACCAATCGCAATATTTCCTGTAGTACCAGCGTATGTATTCCGCCCGATTGCGATACCATCACCAAGTCTAGCGTGTGAATCTGTTCCAATTGCGATTTCATCACCTGATTGTCCATGAGCGCCTTTACCAATCGCTATAGAGTTTGTCGCTTCTGAAAGTGCATCTGTTCCAATTGCGATACCATTAGATTGTCCCGCATAAAACGCCGCTCTAGCGTTATTACCAAGTGCAATACCTTTTACCGATAGCGCTGATGCGGCGGTGGTTGTTAAAGTAGATGCGCTAATCATAGAGTCCGCTCCGACGCCACTAACTAATCCTGCGGCGCCACCTGACGCGTCTATAGTTAAATCACTACCTAAATTAGTTAAAGTAATGTTAGTTCCCGCTACAAAAGTTACCTTGGAAGTATTTCCAAGTTGATCTGTTAATTTAATGTCAGCGTTTAAACCGTCTTGTACTGAACCTACAGTATATGTAGTATTAGTATCTGGTGCATCGATAGTTAAATCATTACCTGAATTAGTTAAAGTAACGTTATCACCCGCTACAAGAGTTACCTTGGTTGAATTTCCAAGTTGATCTACTAACTTGATGTCAGCGTTTAAACCGTCTTGTACTGAATCTATAGTGTATGTAGTGTTTATATCCGCTGGTAAACCTGTTACAGTTGTTCCAGTGAAGTCTACTAAACTACCACTTGTAAATTTAGTTTCTACTTGCGATAATGAAAGTGGAAGTGTTCCACCTGTACCATCTGTTAATGTTTTCAATGTAGTAGGTAGAACCGTTCCATTGTCATCGAATTTCACCAATCCTTGATAGGTGAGGTCTATTTGTTGATCGAATAATGACGCCATATTGTTTGTTTTTTATTTTAATTTTAATTTATTATGCGAGTTCCCATAGTTGAGTATCCGCTTCCCATAATTCTACATTGTCTTCCCAATAATCTGTAGGTATTGGTACGCCACTCCATTTTCTTGTTTCCTCGTTATATTTGTTTGTGTTTAAATTCCATATAAACGGAGGAACTGGTGACCCTAGTGACGCTAACGCCATCCACCAACTTGTGTTGACAGGTTCAGTTATACCATAACTCACCGCTAACGCTTGTACCCATGAACCTCCAGTAGGTTGGGTGATACCTCTGAATTGACAGAGCGCTTGTAACCAAGATGTATTTACTGGTGATGTGATACCAAGATATTCACAGTACGCTTGTATCCATGATCCATTTACTGGTACTATTATCGTTTCAAGTGATTGTACAAAAACGTATTCTTGTACCGCACTCGTCATATTGTTTGTTATCGCCATATCTATTTACAAATATAATTTTTATTATTGTTGTTTCAGTTTACTAACAATGTCAAGTGTTCCTTGAGTTCCTATGTAAACCGAAGCGATTATAACCCAATCTGATGAGGTTAAATTACCTACAAGCGCTAGTCCAGTGGCGATAGCGAAAACCATTAGTTTTCTACTCAACCATCTATTTAGAATTTGATCGATTTTGTTCTTCATTGTTCTTTATTTCTTTTATGAAAGTATAGAGTCGTGTTATATTCGTCTTTCTTTCTTTAGTTGATCGGAATCCCTCCAATACAACCGCAATCGTTGATACAGGCGCAGTCTTTTTCATATCTTGTTCTATTATAATTTGGAACTACTAATCCTGCGAAGTACGCTGTTTTTGGATCTGGGTACATACCATTAGTTCCTGGTTGTGTATAGAATGGGTACGTACCGCTTGGTACATCCCGTAAATGTTCTAACAATCTCTCATCGTAGAACTGTGCGGTATCGAGTGTAGCGCCTCTCAAATATTCTAATTCTTGTAAACTTGTAGGCGCAGTCTCTTCACTGGTTCCACTAACTATACCTTTTTCTACTAATTTATACTTTAGTCCAGGTAACATCAGATACACACTGTACTGCGCTAACATTGGACTGATATATTCATTCAGTAAATTCTTTTCTGTGTCTGTCAGATCACCTGCGATGACACCAGACTTCAATCTATCAAAGAATCTAGTTCCCAATCTGGGTTGTAAAAAAAGGTCTTGACTTTGAATGATAAAAGGTGTAATCTCTTCCATCCTAACATTGTTATCAAGGTTTGTGTATTGTTTTACACGTTGTTCACTAATCAGTAATGCGGTCTGTGACATCTTCTTCTTGTATTTTTTCTTTAATTTCTATCTTTTCTGCGATCGTAGGTAGAATCTCGTTAGGAACTATATGTAAATTAACTGTTATACCATAGAATTTCAAGATGAATTCTAGACTCGTGGTCAGTTTATCTTGTTTTGGTTTAATAGTTGTCGCTAAAAAGTGTTGGTATGCGACCACGATCTCCTCTGCGTTATTAGAAAAACCTGACGCTTCACTAATACCTAATAATTTAGCGGAAGTTATACGATGCGCAGTCATTATACGACTTGTAATTCTTTGTTCAAGTATTGTATAATAATCCGACGTGGTATTTTCAACTGGTGTAATTTCCATTTCTTCACCAGGTCTACTAAACGACATGAAGAATTTACCTGCATTCTCTTCGCCACTAAAAGCGGCGTCGATTTCGTTGTAAATAGTCTGTCTCTCGTCGTTAGTAGGAATACCTGATCTAAACTGAATAAACATAGATGGTGACAAACCATTTTTCAAATTCTGGTTGTGCCAGCGCGATATTCTCGCGTCTAATTCACAATCTGTCAACGCACCCATGTATGTAGGAAGTGGATAAAAATCTTGTCCAGGTTGATAGTCATACATATAGAATATCTGAGATGCGTTCTCACCTTTATTATCTGTTGGATCAAACTTCTTGTATTCTTTTGGTTTGTATTTTTTAATATTTCTCCAATCAGCGCCATAATAATAGTGAGTTACATCACCGTCTTCATTATGTTGACCAGATCTAACATTCGCAATTGGAAGATGGTATATCTCTGCGATACGTGTACCTTCTTTATTCCATATTAAATTTAAACTATAACCTCCAAAAAGTACATAATCTAATGCGACCTTTTCAAAGATAACATCTAATGTGTCTCCATCTAGGTTTACGTATTCTTTACCTACTTTTAGGAAACCTTGTCCTATTATTGCGTCAGTTACTGCGTGTATCGCAGTCTGGTGCATCGCTGAAGTGTTGTAAACTTCGATTAATTCTTGTGGGAAAAGATTAGAAAATCCATAGGACATCCATTCTTTACCTCTAATTTCTCTGATTAATGGAAGTTCAATCGCTTGAAATTGCGTACCTTTTACGCTGTATAATGATTCGGGAACTCTACTCATAATTTAATATTCTGGTTTATAATAAACGATCGCTTGACGATCTTCGTTGTTTGATATGTATGGTGTCGTACCAGTATTACCTCCTGGTGACGTTATGATTTTAACTACTTGTTCGTAACTCTCACCTAATCTATCACTATATAGTCGTGCGACATAAATACCATTTAGGTGTTCTTTTGGCGCAGTTGGAGGAACTGTTAGGAAAGTTGATTTACTGAATCTGTCATTACCTGTAATTACTAACTGAATTATATTGATATCAATTGGTAGATTACTATGTTGTGAGATAAATTCTAGATTCCATTCGCCAGAGTATGTGGCGGATGTACCATGTATGTTAGGATAATTCCACAATAAATCATGTCCGACGTCGCTTTGATAATAGAATTGTACTGTCATTAGTTGTAGTCTGTTTATAACAAATATAATTTTTGTCTAGATTGTATATATCTAACAAAAAAAGGAGGTCAATTTGACCTCCTTTTATATATTTGCGTGATATTTGTGTGTTACGGTACTAAAGTAGCGTCCAACACATACGCTGGTGTAGTCTCTTGTGAAGACAATGTAATCTCATAACCATTTCTTGATGCGAAATCACTTCCAGTTACTGCGTTCGCAGCGGAAGTAAATGCACCTTTTTCTAGACCAAATACCCATGCGGTATTGTTAGCGTCGATAAACGCTACGATCATTTCTTGGTTTTGTGACGCAAGAAGGAATTCATTCCTTTTTGCAGCGTCCATTTTGTTGAAGAATAACGCTAGATCTTTTTGATAGAACAAAGTTCCATTTTCAACTGAGATATTCGCCCCCTCGATGTATCCACTCGTCTGGCGAGGTAGAGACCATTGAAACCAATCCGCTGAAGTTACCGCTGAACCACCTACTGTGATCGCTGTGACAACTCCATTAGATTCAGTGAAAGATTGCGCTGGACCATTCAAGATTAACGCTTTTACAACTGAACCTGCGCTATCGATACAATCTAAAGCGATATCACTATTAATTAAACATGACATATAGTTTTTGTGTTTTTTTAAAATCAGAGGAATCTAATTGACTCCTCTGATTGATTGGTTAATATTAAAGTGTTCCGTTAGTCGCACATTGGTCAACAGAATAAACTGAAAGACCTCTTCTGTAATACGCTCTCATCGCAACACGGTCGTTGATGTTATCGTAAATCATATTTATCGTTTCGCTGTCTGACATTAAACCGGTGCAGAAAATTGCGTACTTCGATGGGAAAGCGACAAAAGTGTCAAGTCCTACGAATCCACTAGATTGAACTAATAATGCGTTCGTTCCAGGAAGATATATATCACCTGTTCCGTTACCTGCGTTGTAGTGGAAGAATCCAGTATCACCTGCAGCGACAATCGCTCTAACCGCCATTCTGTAATATGCAGGAGACATGAAAATTACTACATCATCCATTAAACGAACTCTTTCGTCTAAAGCGTCATATAGATCATTTAAATCATCTAGGATAGTCGCAACTGTAGATACTACAGTTTGACCTGAATCTTGTGCGCCAAGCGCAACTGTGATAGATGCGATTAATCTTGCACCGATAAAATCAGAGATGTTTTTCTGAACTGACTTCGCAACATAATCTACTATCGTAATCTCAAATGGGACTTCTTCTCCACCTACTGCACCTGGTTTCATTCTTTCTGACATCCAGTATTCTCTCAAGTCCGTAGGACATAGATTTTGCGCAACCGCTTTGTCCTCAACAGTTACGTCGATTTGATCAAAGGTTAAACTACCTACGTTCGCCATGTCACAATCTCTGTCTTGTTCAGTGATAGTTCCACTGAATACGTTAATTGTTGAAGTCGCCGCTGGTACGCCTGTTCTAATAGCGACGTATTTCAACTCCGCTGTGTTCAATACCGCTTCTGACAACAAGTCAGTGTTTTCTTGGGTATATGGTTGTAATAATGATAAATTAAAACTCATTTTTTCTTTGTTTTTTTATTTAGTTAGTGTTTTACGTCTCATAGTCGATAGATGATCAACTCTCGCTTCCGCAACTTCTTTCGCTGCGATCGCTTGTTTGAAATACGACTTTTTAACTGGTGCGCCCGCAGGTGAGTCTGCGATTGCGTTAAATCTCTCAGTAATCTGAGATAATTCTTCTTTTACGGTTTCTACCTCTACGGCGTAACCTTTAATCATGTCAGCGATCGCCGCTAATAGCGACTCTGCGTCCATTTCTTCCTCTTTGACTTCAACGTCTTCTAATTCCTCAACAACGACATCAGATGGTACCTTTTCGGTAACAACTTCCTCGATTGATTCAATTAAACCCGCTTCACCAACAGTAACGATTTCACCAGTTTCTAATTCATGTTTACCAAGTGGCGCTAATACATCTTCTTCACCTTCAGGTGTTTTAACGTATAATGTTGCGCCTACTACTAACTCGCCTTCCGAGTATACAGGTGTTCCATCAACTAAAACTGCGTTCGCCATTTTTACTGTAACTTCTTCCTCCTTTTTGTCCTCGAATCTAGACTTGATTCTCTTTGTAGAGATATCTTGTCCTAACATTACGCGAACCGCAGAGATTGCATCTTGTACATTCATATGGTATCTTGTTTTTAATTAATTAATGATGTACGTCATGTACATCTATACTAACATATATATAACCCTCATTTTATGACAGGGTACAGAAGTTGCGAACAATTTGAAAATAATTCACATTTTATTTTTTTATGTCAAATATTTGTCGTACTTTCCCTATATAAATAATTAATCAAAGTAAAATCATGAAAAATCAAGAAACAATCGAAATTGAAAATAAATTCACTAATTGTGAAACAAAGTCCACATGGACCCGTATAACAAGTATAATAACAATTTAAAAAGTAAAAACATGGAAAAATCAAATTACACCGCAAAAGAAGTTAGAATGATGTTTGACGCAGCGGAAGCGCAAGAGTATGTAAAAAATATCAGAGACAAAGATTATAAAAAGTTAGTAGGTCTCAGAGATCAAGTAGAATGTATGGAGGAACACAATGATAGTGTAGACCTTGTATTAAACAACATATCCTTTTGTTTAGACGATATGCGAGGTTCTAGAGATTATTATGATCAATATAAAAAATGTGTTAATGAAGCGAAATGTGTATTACGTGGTGGTAAACTTCTAAAGGTCTGGTTACAAGAACAACTAAATAAAAAATAAATTCACTAATTGTGAAACAGTTTGGCGCAACCTTCATATAATAAACGGTAGTTTTGAAAGAAGTGGTATACTGGGACTGGGGGATAGTCTAGATCTACTCTAGATTAGGTGAGATGAGGTGAGATGAGGTTACTCTTGATCCTTGTTTCTATTCCTATTAGAGTAGATTCTTTGGATGTTTAGAATAATACCCGAGATCAGTAAACACAAAGTTAACGCCTCATTAAAGTTTAACATTACCATACCTGTACCCGCAATGGTAGATACGTTAGCGACTGAGTCTTTTATTTCATTCATCGTTATTTAGTTAATTCTAGGAAATTACCTTCTACTGAATATCCTCGAAGTTCTCCATTTTTAATCTTGTTCCACGTATCATCATCATTGATGCGCATAGACAACATCCAGGTTCCTTGTGGTACGTTAAAACCATATAGTTTAGATTTATCAAACTCTGAGTCTTCGACGATCCAGGACTCTAGGATTGTATTAGTTTTAGTAACATCACCACTATGATTAATATTTGTATTATTAGTAAAATTATTGGCGAAATACTTTTCCGCAATTTCTGATACTGTTTCTTTACTGAAATATACATAGTATTCCATTCCATCCTCGTCTATTCGTCTGATTAAATTGTTTGGTACCATTGCGGGCGCAACTACTATGCGTTGATCCTCTGATTGAACTTCAAAAAGATATTCCTTTTGGAATTTACCTTTATTACCATAATACCATTTTCTATTCGCTTCATCCGCTTTATCTTTACCCGCTTGAGTTCTAAAACCATTTAAACCATTCGGCGCATTATTTGGTATTTGTGTATTGTTTCCAGTTCCAATTAGGAGGACTCTACCGTCTTCAGACTTGAACATTTTATATTCAACAAATTGGTGGTGACATCGTGCGCCACCCGCGTATTTGAAGATGTCATAATTTCCTCGACCAGGTGAATTCAAATCAGAGTTCGCTCCCGCCGCAGTCATTTGGTTAATTTGTGGTCTTGTCCAGAATTTAGTAGCGCTCAGTCTAACCATCGCTCTACAGAATTTTCTAGAATTCGCAGTGATAGGTCCTTCGTATTTGTAGACTTCTTTTAACTCTTCTGTCGCATCTTTACGAGTAGTCAATACATCTAACGCTTTGATACTGTCTGCGATCGCAGAGACTGTCGTACCTTCTTCAAAAGAGTGTAATTTTATGTATGTGGTTAATTCAGGATCATGTTCTTCTCCAAATTCTTCTGCGATACTAACAATACTATTTTGTACTTGTTCTAGTTGTTCCTTTTTAAACACTTCATAATCTAAACCAACACGTGTCATAAAGTCAACTATATCAAAATCTACTTCTTCTGCGATGAAGTCTTTGATAACCCCTTTCGCCATTTCTTTGCGATTGTCAATGTTCTCTACTTTATTCAAGAGTTCAACAATACCATTAACCATTTCAACATCATCATCTTCACCTTGAAACGCCATCCATGTATAACCAATAGCGGGAGTTTGTACTAAAGAAACTGTGTCAACATAAAGAAGGTCATCTTCTTCGAAGTCTGGGTGTTTAATCAATAATTCTATTATCTTCTTCATATTGTATATATTACAGTGACGCTAGTTCGTCTATTTTTTTATCCGCTTCTTGTTGGTTAGTAACATCACTTGCGATCACATATGTTTTGATCGTCGGTGTAATACCAACTGTATTGTTTAGGTTCTGACCTTGTACATTAGCGTCTAACGCTGCATTTGGATCAAACTGTGGTATAGTTGGCGCTGAGATTGATGGTACTGAACCGCCTCCTCCACCTCCACCTGGAACTGGCGTTGAGAGTATCTTTTTAACTTGTATTAAACCAGATGCGATCGCAACACCCGCTGCGATTTGTGGAAATGGAGGTGGTAGTGGTGTATTCGCTAATGCATTAGTCGCCGCTTGATACGTGTTGATGGTCGCACTACTCGCCGCCGCAATTTTACCTAATTTACTATTCTCTCCCGCTAACTCTGCGATAGCGCCAAATGCATCTGATGCGATACCTAGTTTGGCGCCGAGTTCCGCTTTCGCTAAATCTTTATTGTATTTCGCTTCTTCATCTGCGAGTCTTTTACGTTTAACTTGGAAACCATCTCTAATCGCTTGTTTCTCGTCTTCAGTCGCACGTAATAAATCAAGTTCTTGTAACGCTTGTTGTTCTTGTAACGCTAACTCTTGCGCCGCTTGTTCAAACATGTTAGTCATGTTTTCTAGATCCATCTGATTGATCATATCTTGAATAGATCTTTTACGATCTAATTCTTCTAACTCTAATTCTCTAGTTATTTTACTAGCGTCTTGTTTACGAGTTTCTAACGCAGTCTCCGCTTCAATTCTACCCGCAGTCGCTTCCGCTAATTGAGTCTCTAACTCTTCTCGCTTTTCATAGTTTGATTCTTGCGCAATCTGTTGGTTAATTAATGATTCTTCTAATCTCGCTTGTTTCGCAAGGTTTTCCGCTAACTTCACCTGCGCTTCACCGACACGTTCTAACGCCGCTTTTCTTTCTTCGTAGGATAATGTAGTATCTTCTGCGATCTTCTGTTGGATCTCTAATTCTTTATTCAGGTTAGCGTTCTCTACGATCAATCTTTGTTGTTCGTTTCTGAGTGCGCGCATAGTCTCTACTAATCTAGTCGCCGCTGCGGTCGCTTCATTAACTGCGTTCTTGATTTCATTGAATACTCTTTTACTAGTCTCTTTAATCTTGTCTAAAGAGTTATCAACACCAGTGAATACATCGACCATTTCAGTTCCCGCCGCTTTAACATCTTTGAGTGCACCTTTAAAGTCACCACTAAAGAATTTCTTTAATGCGCTACCAACATAACCTAGTACTTCTAATAACGAATTGAATCTTTCAACTATATTGTCTTTAACTAATTGACCAAAATCTTTGATCGCTTGTTTAGGATTATTAAATACATCTATTAGTTTTTTACCAAGTTTCGCTGCGGTCTCTGTTAGTTTACCCCATAGAATACCAAGTGTTTCTGTTACGATCGCTAATTTCTTTGAACCCTCTTCAGTCGATGTAAAGTACGCAACTAAACTACCTAACGCAACTATTAATGCGCCAATACCAGTTGATATGATCGCACCTTTTAGTGTCTTCATACCTGCGACTACACCCTTCAGTGGTCCAATAATACCAGCGAATTTACCTTTCAACATACCAAGCGCTGTACCTTCGTCACTCGCTTCTTTGGTCGCCTTTTTGGTTTCACCTAACGCTTTGTTTAGATCTTCTACTGAGTTTACTGTTTTGGAGACTCCGTCTACCTCAAACGTAATTTTAACTTTCTTTTCCGCCATCTAATTACAAATATATTTGTGTTCCATTTTGAATTACCATAATAGGTTCTCCATTCAGTATTCCCTTTCTTTTTCTGATCAACCATTTGGTATGTGGAAACTTGAACCACTTCCATGTTAATTTAGTATTTGTACGCGATGTCGAATCAGGGAACGCTATCAGTATTTTACGAGGTGTTTCAAAATCATTAATAATAGATGAATCATTTGTATAATACGGTGACCAAGGTCCTAGTCTCTTCATTTCTAACATGAGTCCTGCGAGTCTCTCCTCATCATACTCACCCATTATCCTACAATCTATGTCTTTAGTTTCCCAATCACTAACGATACCACCAAATAAAGTGAGGTCAAGTCCTGACCAGTCTAACTTGGTGACTTCTTCTAAATATGATTTAAATTCTGCGTCTTCTATTCTCATGTTATTGGTGGTCTATATGTTAATAATTTAATTAGTTGTACTTTAACAGGTGCGGTGTTACCAACTGGTGCGTCAATGACCTTCTCAGGTCTATAGTATTGTCCATCTAAAAATATGATATCATCAAATGAAAATTCTAATAGATCTTGAGAGTTTAGGATAAAGGTTCCAGTTACTCTTCTCGCATCTTTGTTATAGAGTGATTGAATGTATACACTCCAATACGCATTGTAAAGAGATTGACCTAGTTGTGTAGGAAACCCAGTGACTCCTGTTCCCCAATAACCAATGTCATTAAACCAGTTTAACACATAACCTCCCGCTTCCATACCCCAAACATTTGAGTTACTGACAAGTGGATAGTACTCAATATCTTGTCCCGCCGGGTTGGGATTACCTTCAAGTTTCCAATGATATCCTTCGTTTGGTATATCTTGTAAACCATTATAGAAAAGTAATCTGGTTTTAGGTTTAATCGGTAGATGTTCATTATTATCGTTGTGTTGATGTACAATAGGTATAATGAATTGTCCAGTTGTCGCTGCGCCTTCAATCTGAGTGATTGGCGTTGGCGCCCAAAGTGTTTTGATTTGTCTACTACCAACTAATAACTCGTTACCACTATCAAACTCCAAGTGTCCGTATGTATACTTGTATGCGTCTACGTGATATTCATTAATGTAATCTTTGTCTTCTTGATGATCAAAATAAATGATATCTGTTTGTGTATCAAAGAGTGGTTCAATAATTAGGTCTTTTGATCTGTCTAATTTGTTAGACCAATCATAAAGATCACCACTCGCAACGTAGTCTACCCAAGGTTCAATGATAAACTCAGTTGGTTTATCACGTGTTGGCGCCATTACTAATCTGAATGTAGTTAGAAGATCTTTGATAAAATCTATCTGTTTGTAATCACAATCAAATTGCGCAGCGACGTTTACGTTACCAGGTGCAGCGGTACACTGAAACACTTGATCACTCAATTCTTCTCCATCATTTATACCATGGTTTTCAATATAGACTCTGACTTGATCACCCACAGCGAGTGTAACAGTAGTTGTATTATCCAGTATTGTATTATAACCTATAAAACCAGGGTCAAATTCCACCCAAGCGCCTACACCGCCGTTACGCCTTTCAAAATTTAGCGATGCACCAGGTAGACCTATAGTTTCTTCTCTCGCTGTGTATAACGCTTCAGTATAGAAAGTATATTCACCTCCTACAGGTGCGGTGTAGATCCATGTCAGTTGATTATATCCACCTCCAGGGTTTGTGATAACTAAAGGCGCTTCTAGTTCTTCATCACTACCTTGTGAGATTGTACCACGCGCTTCAAAGATATTGTTACTCGCACCTAGATCTACATCAACTGCGGATACATTACCCCAACCACTAACATACATTTGTTTAAATATGTCTGTATCAAAGAAACCACCTTGTTGATATGAGTATTCAGTTGCGTCAAAGATCGCATCTACTATCGCCTTCGCTCTAACCATTGGTTTTAATCTCTTTAATGGTAGATCATGAGTGAGGAAAGTATGAGATCCAGTAACTGCGATACGTGGATTACTATTTGAGAGTGGATAGATGTTACCAAAGTCTACTAAAGGATATATTACATCACCTCCTACTAAACCATTTGTAAATGAAGGTGTGATTGCGGTTCCTTCGAAGTCTATATCAGATGGATACGCTTCCCAACTTTGAGCGACGTTTGCAAAACTGAGTACATGTGATAAAGCGCCTAGATCTAGTTGACATAACGAAGAGTCACCCAGAGACGCAGAAAAGTCTCTGGTCTCACCTAAAAATATCAATTCATAATCATATCGATCTTGATCTTGGTTGCGATACATCTTCTGTAATCTGATGTAACCTTGTCTAAACTCAGCGCCATCTACTAGTATCTCTGCGGGTTTCTTTATAGTAACATCAAAGTCAGTTACACCGATCTCAAATGCGAATCTAAAATACCGGTTGTTGTTAGGTGTTCCAGGAACTCTGAACGTTCTGGAAAAAACAGACTTCGCTTGCGCATTCGTGATGTCTTCAATACTAAAGTTTAATTTAATAGGAGATTCATCATACAAGTCAATGTATGTGTGTTCTGATTTACTACTGTTCTCGTACGCCTTTAACTGGATCATGTTATCCTCTTTGTGATTTTAGGTTATTCGCTAATTTAAATTTGATTTCATATTGGAACAATTTGTCTTTTCTATATGTCTTCTCAGTGTATTTATTCGACGTAATTACCGCAGCGATAAATGGTTCAGTCGGAATTCCGATACGATCATACCATTCTTGTGGTAGTTTAACTCTCACATCTGGTGACGTCCATAGTCCTTCTAGAAATGATGCGACATTGTCTTGTAGATATCCAGTCGTAGCGCTCCACTCTTCTTCAAGTTCTTGTGAGTATGTAGTTGCACCTCTCGCTTCAGGATCTGATGACCATGTCTGAGCGTCTGGATTGTACGTACTCGCAGTGTATAGGTTACGTGAGACTGTAACTGATCTCTCATGTTTTTTTCTAAATGTATAGTAATCTCTAAACCCATATTGGTTCATCCAACTGATTTGTATTGGATCATAGTCTAGATCATTACATAAACCTCCAGCGTTCACATTAAACAAGACTTGTGGTCTCATTAGAGGTGCGTCTGCGTATGGACTAATCTGTTTAGGACAATCACCGCCTGGTGTCCATGCGACTGGATATACAAAGTAGTGTGTCCATCCGATAGAAGTTGGTATATACATACTAAACTGAGTTCCTATAGAATCAGTGTAGTATTGCATATTGTTTATGTTTTTAGGACCAATCGGCGCAGTGATAACTTTGAATTCATTAGTTGGTGTGATACCATCGCCTACATCAGCGTTAGGTCCACCTCCATTTGCGAGGATGTTTGGTATAACTTGATCTGAAACCTGTGACGCTCCGTTGTAGACGATGTATCTAAAACCTTCTATACCTTTAACTTCTAGATCTGGTGCGGGATTTCCATATAGAAGTACATTCAAGAATGATTTGGTTCTATAGTCATCATTACTAATTGTATCCGCATCCATGAAACCACCGTAGTTGGCGTTCTGTAATTGGGATGGAACTGAACCTACACCATACTTCGCCTCAATCTCTTCGTATGAAATTTGGTTATTATTGGGATAGTCGAGGTGTGTAGTCCAATCGCTCAGAGGTGATCCTGGTATAATACCCTCATTTACTGTAGTACAATTGAAGGCGCTTTCTGAGTCTCCTTTTACGGTACCTGCAAACATTGACCACGACCAATCTTTTGCGAAGTAGGGTTTCTTTCCACCTAATACGTAATATGGTCCCGCTGATCCATTATATGTGATCAGACCCGCTGCATTTTCTGTACCAAATCTAACATAGTATTTCGCTAACTCTAGATCCGCTGTCGCAAATATATTGGGTTGATCTGTTATACCTAGTTCATCAATGTCTGGACCTGATGGTGCGACGTATGATTGTAGAACTGTTTGTACATCAAAGATAGAAGTACCCGCAGCGTTAGGTGACTGTTTCAGAGTCGCCATTAACAGACTTGCGCCTACCGCTGGTGGACCGTCCCATAGTTGTACAACATATCTTGTTTGTCCAACTGTTATTCCTGTTGTGGTTATGATGTTTGGTCCGTACGCTAAATTGTATGCGCCGGGGAATTGAAGTAGTGTCGCCATATTATATTTCTATTTTCTCTAGTATTGTTTGTTCTAGTATGTCTACTAGGTTTATGATTTGGTTCGCTGCGAGTGGTGATGGACTGATACCCTTTCTTGATGTACCAAATTGAAACTTGTCAGATGGTGAAGACTTTCCATTAAATTGATCAGCGACTACGCCTAATTCGAGTGCGTTAACACCGTTACCTTGTACACCGAAGATCTGAAAGTATCCATAGTAATTCATACCTATTTGTAATTGTCCTTGTTCTACTGACGCAACAATAGATCCACGTAAACCTTTTGAAGGTCTCTTTGAGGTTCCATTTAGATTCTTTTCCGCTGTCTCTAAACCACTGATTATCTCCGCTGGTAGTCTACTCGCTATGTCATCTAATGTAGTCATAACACTCACTTCTAAATCAGTAGTGAATCCCATTAACTCATTCATTAGGTCGTCTATGTCAGTGTCTATGTTCATACTATAATGTGTTATAGTTTTTGTATTCTCTTCGAAGAGTTCCATTCATTTGAATTGCGGATGCGAGTGGCGATGTGTCTCTCCAATCACCTATATAGAATGCAAGTGTGTCAGCGTCTACATCTGATAGTGGACACTCAAACTCAAACTCTGAAGTCCATTGAACAGTCTCTACTGATCCAATTGCATCGCCTATGGTTAATGGTAGTCTATCGATAATGGTATACTCTAGAGTCTCTGAATCGTATCGCGCTACTGAGATGTATTTCCATGTCCATGATGTGAGGTCTACTAACGCTTCTAGTTCTAGATCAAATGTCCATTTCCATTGATGTACATTCATATTACTCCAACTACATCCATCAGTCGCTGCGGTCGAGTATTGAGTTGGTACCACAAGATCTGTGTATATGGTGGGATTCTGACCTACTGTAAACCACTCTGCGACTGGTGCGTCACAATTATTGATAGGATCTGGTATCGCTATTTGAAATGATGCGGTAGCGCCTGCGACGTCATCTTGGAATCTCTCTCTGAATACTTGTATGTTATTGTTTAGGATAACATCTCCAAGGAAATTAGAGTCCATTCTGAGTACACTGATGATATCGTTTAAATACTCTATACAATCAGATTGAATTTTCAGTACGTCTTGTGGTCGATTCGCCATTTCCATAATGATCAGACTAAAACCATAGACTGTTGATTGGTTGTTTCTTGTTACTCCCGCCGGGGTCAAGAAGGCGTATGGGTAGTTTGCACCGTCATGATCTTCATCGAGTATTTTAATGTCACTCAATTGTCCATAACCCCAGTCATATAATGCACCATGGTCATTAACCGCTCCTTCTATTTTATCTACGATTTGTTTATACGTCATGATTATCTCTGTTGTTTTAGTTGTCTTTGTTTCTGTTTTTGTCTTGCGATCTCCGCTAACTGTTTCTCTTTGCGTACCGCCATAAAGTTTAACGCCTCTTTAATCTTTAACTTGGTCACTGGTTCCATATTCAGTACATTGTCTTGTGAGAGATCTACTAGAATGTTATACCAACCCTTCGCAACCTCAGTCGCTGTTTGTGGATTGGTCTCAACTAGGTTATCTAAATCAGGATCATCATAACTAAACAGAGATGCGTATTGTTTATATATCGAAGTTCTCCATTCCATATATTTCTCAGTGATATAGAGTGCGCGTTTACCAAGTGTTTCAGTAAACCCTAATCTGTCTATTACTAGATCAATTGATTTCTCTAAACCCATTGCGAGGTAATACTCAACATCTATCCACGTACCAAACTCTAGTTGATTAAAGTTAGGTAGTGGTACTGGATCTCTCTGAGTCAGCGCGTGTGCGATCATAACTACTGTTAATCTTTTTTGATCATAGTCCATTGTGTCTAACTCTTCGAGTGGTGCGCCAGTCAATTCATTTACTATTGCGGTCCACTGTGTATAATCATTGAAAT
>ERZ888423.1278-NODE-1278-length-22149-cov-13.126324_pt1 | contig 22149 bp, 25 predicted proteins | sample MGYA00520523_ERZ888423 | MGnify/ENA primary metagenome ERZ888423 (study PRJEB32303, sample SAMEA104408611) | aquatic metagenome | biome: Brackish water; feature: Pelagic; material: water | place: Baltic Sea | collected 2014-06-08T10:24:00 | depth 30,27 m ...
GAGTTAACTATGTCGTGAGAGATCAAAACGTTAGGCTGACAGGATTTAAACCTGCGACCCGTTAACTCTCACTTGCAAGCATAGGGCCCACTGATGTTCGTCTGAGTCGGTAAACCAAAAGTTTGACGCAAGAAAAAGAGGACTTAATTCGGTCAATGTGGCCACCCAAACACAACTTGACGATTTGTGTTTGGCCTGAAAAGTTCTCAGGAGTCAGGCTCTCCGCGCCTGCGAATAAGGGAAACGACCAGTAACACCAATCCGACCAGGACAATGATTGCGCCAAGCGGAAAAGAATAGAACATCAGCCACACTAAGCCGCCATAACCTTCTCCCTCGTCAAAAGCACTCTGCGAATCACCCGACAGCCCGCCCAAGATTAGAGCAAGAAGAATTGGTGAAAAAGCAAAAAGTGCACCTCCCAGCGTTAGCCAAACTGAGATTTTGACCATGGATTTCTTTCGTTTCGGAGCCACGTCGTCCCTTTCCGGACCCACTCCCGCACCTCGCAGGGTTCATGAGTTAACTATGTCGTGAGAGATCAAAACGTTAGGCTGACAGGATTTAAACCTGCAATCCGTTGATCCTCAATTACGAGCATAGAGCCATTGGCGTTCGTCTGTGTCGGGAAACACTAGGAGAAAAATCTGGCACATTGAGCGAGCTATAGTTCCGCCTTCGATACTTGCAGAAATCCAGTAAGTTCAGAACATGAAGCAGGCAAAACTTATTGAGCATTTTGGGGAGAGCCAATGAGAAAACTAGTTATTGCCTTACTAGTCACAATCGCAATCGTCATCCCTGCACTACCGACACCTGCATCTGCGCACACACCAGTGATTTTGCTGGAAAGTGATACGACTCCAGGTGCTGGACCCTTGCTAGTCGATGCCACAATCTCATTTGCTGTCCAAGCTTCATTTATGAAGTCAGGTCAGAAAAAAGCATTTCGCGCAGTTCTCAAAGAAGGACAAGAGTTAGTCGTGGAATATTTGATTGTTGATAAGAAACCAGAGAACGCCTTTCCAATTACAAAATTGCCTCTCTTAGTTATCACATCACCCTCTGGTCAGGTGCAAACAGTTGAATTAAATGAACGTACAGATTTTTATTACCCAGGTCTTAAAACTAATTTCATTTATCTTGCCCGTTACAAGACACCTACCGAAGCGGGAACTTACGAATTCGTAGTGACATCACGGGAACGATCTTCAATCGTTCTTGGGGTAGGAAAGAAAGAGATTCCAGGTGAAGTCCGGCGCGATCGAACGATACTGTGCTTTCGGATAAACCCAGTGAGTTGCTAGGTATTGCAACCATCGTTGGGCACGAGTCGAAGCAGTAGTAACTTAACTATGCAGATTATTAATCTAAATTAGAGCAACTCTCGGCGTACCAACGGCGATCTGTCTGACTTGCCAGGGTGTTGGTATCTGTCGATTCGCAAGCATTTCGTACTTGTTCTTCAGTAACACCAGATGGACCACTACTTGAAAAAAGCGAAGAACAAGCAGTTAATGTCAGGGTTGCTGCTAAAAGTGCACTTAGAGTTCTTTTTGGTCTCATGACACCAGAGTAGAGGCATCGAGAAGTGCGAGTGTGGAAGCTTTCAAGCCAAAAAATACTTAGTAATCAGGCGATTAAGTTAACGATTAGTCAATGTCGCGGCGCAGTGACGTTGCGGTAGCGATAGCTCCGAAAACTAAACCGTAGGCCAACAGAATTAAAACAGCATCCAGTGGCTGTAGTAGCGCACTGGTATCTAGCCCTAATTCAGGTGCATTCACATCAATGGAAAGCATTGCGGTGATTAATCCCGATGAGAGGTATTTTCCGGCCTCGGGAAGGAAAGCCAGTAAAAGTGGATCAATAATGAATAAGAAAACCAAAGCTCCAACAATTGCCAGCATCTGATTTCGAATTAATGCACCTATGGAAACGCCGATAATCCCAAGTATGGCACCACTAACTGTGGCAGCAATAAAAGTATTCAAAAAAATGTTTTCACTTGGATTAGCTGCATCGGGAAATGACAAAAGTGTTATGTATGCGGCAATAAACGCAATAACAGTTGATATCCACATCACAAGAATTCCACCAATTGCTGTGATCACGATTTTCGCGCCTAAAACGCTGGCTCGTTTTGGAGCTGTTAAGAAAGTTGCAACTGCGGTCCCATGTCGAAACTCACCTGCCATTAACATGATGCCCAAAATGATTACAAATATGTAACCTGAAATTGCGTTTGCGTATACCGAGTCAACCGCAGCTGTTTGATCCAGGCCAAATCCAAAAAGTTCACGGTCATTGTTAATAATGTAGGGAGTGATAACAACAGGAATCACCGAAATAAGGGTCGCCGCTAAAACCAAACCCCAATGGGCACGAACATAAATTAACTTTAACCATTCTGATTTAACTAGTCTCATTAGGAATTCACTCCCGTCAATCTCAGGAAAACTTCTTCCAATGAATCGCCACCAGTGACTTCATTAATGGACCCCTGAGCGATCAACTTGCCGTTGTTAATGATCAAAACTTGGTCGACAGTGTTCTGCATCTCAGCCAGCTGGTGAGATGACACCAAGATAGTTTTGCCAGACGTAGCCATACTTTTAAGAAAATTTCGTAACCATGCAATTCCAGCAGGATCTAGACCATTAGCTGGTTCATCCAAAATTAGAATTTCTGGTTCCCCCAGAATTGCCCCAGCTAGGGCAAGACGCTGTTTCATTCCCAGTGAATACTTTTTCATTCGTTTGTCTTGAGTATCTGTGAGTTCAACAATTTGCAGAACTTCATCGACACGCTTGTCACTGATGCCAGCCGCCGCTGCAACAATTTTTAGATTCTGCCGACCAGTTAGCGCAGAATGGAATCCACGACTATCTAAAACGGTTCCAACGCGCGCTAAGGGATTATCCAGCTCACGATATGGTTTTCCATCAATCAAAGTCGACCCAGATGTCGGTGATGCAAGTCCAACTAAGCAGCGCAACGCAGTAGATTTTCCAGCACCATTGGGGCCAAGGAAACCTGTGATCTGTCCTGAATTAATGGAAGCAGTTAAGTTATCAACCGCAGATTGCTTCCCATATTTTTTCACTAGGCCATCAAAGGTAATTACTGCGGACAATTTGATCAACTCTCAGAAGATTTACTATTCGAATATACATATCTTAAAATTTAGATTATCAGTAGTAAAAAATATTATTTGATTAAAACACCAAGTCGCATTCAGAGCCGGTAAGTTTCCTGATTGCTGCAGTTAGAGAGGCATGACTGCTTTCGGGAAGAGTCTTTTTTAGATTATGACCATCTTGAAATTTTGTAGCATCTGAGAAATCCAGTGTTAAAACACTGTCAGTTAAGTCAGCAAGTCTGGCATCAAAGAAGGCTATCCAGGCAATTCGATCAGTGGCTTCGAGCTCATCTAGAACTTCATTTCAGCGACTCTTAAGTTCGGCTTCAATTGGTTAGATTTGATGCGATTGAGGGAGTGGCGACTATGCGAATATTTCCATTTCCAGGAGATTCTTGGGGACAAACAAGATTGATTTATGGCTCTTCTTCCCTTCATTATTTGTCTCACTTTTGTCGACAGCTGTTTTGTTTGCACTGTGGATTCGAAGGAGGGATTGGGTCACATAGAGGCTTAGATGAGTCAGCGATTCACTCAGCGATGCCACTGAAATACTGTGAGACACATTGAAACTTATTCTCAGAAATGTGCTGTAAATAAAGGCAGATAAGTAGATAACTGAAGTATCGGCGAAACTACGGATCGTAAGGTTAGGGGTTCGAATCCCTTGGAGCGCGCACCGTCGTAAACGGCACCTAATTAAAGGGTTAAGCCCTCAATTTCCTGATTTTTGCCTTGTCTGGCATGATTTATCAAGTAATCCCGACTTGGTAGCCGGCCCTCTACCCGCAACCTTGTTGGATTCATCGACATTTACTAGTTGCGCCCCCGCTGCAATATCAGTTTTGTGTCACACCAATTATCAGGAGAAATAAAACTCGTGGCCGTAAAGATCAAACTTAAGCGCATGGGAAGCATCCGCAACCCGCAATACCGTGTTGTAATTGCCGATGCTCGCACCGCTCGTGATGGCCGTGCCATCGAAGAAATCGGTTTGTACCATCCAAAAGAAGAACCAAGTCTTATCAAGATTAATTCTGATCGCGTGCAGTACTGGCTAGGCGTTGGCGCTCAGCCAACAGAACCAGTCATGGTGCTACTAAAGATCACTGGCGATTGGCAAAAATTTAAGGGTCTGCCAGGCGCTGAAGGAACGCTTCGCGTTAAAGAAGCAAAGGTAACCAAGAATGATATCTTTGCCCAGACTGTTGCATCTGTAGCAAACGAACCTCGCGTTCCAACAATTCGTCCAAAGGCAGTTGTTGAAGAAGTCAAGGTAGCCGAAGTTGCTGCTGTGAGCGATGCTCCAGTAGAAGCTGCTGAAGTTATTGTCGCCAGCGAAGAAGTAGCAGTCGAAGCTCCAGTGGAAACAGCGGAAGCAGCAGCTGACGTTGCAGCAGAAACTCCAGCCGAAGTTACCGAAGAGGCATAGTTCATGCTCGACGAAACTTTAGAACACTTGGTTAAAGGAATAGTTGATCATCCAGAAGATGTTGTCGTTCGCGAAAATAATCGCAAAGGCGCCACTCTCGAGGTGAAATTAAATCCTGAAGACATGGGGCGTGTTATCGGCAAAGCCGGTCGCACCGCAACAGCGCTTCGCACTGTCGTAAACGCGTTGTCTGACAAAGGCAATGTGCGAATCGACATTCTTGACGTCGACGGAAGATAACAAGTGCAGCTCGTAATCGGGCGCATTGGCCGAGCACATGGCGTGCGAGGCGACCTTTTTGTAGAACCAATGACGGATGAACCAGATCACAGATATTCAAGTGGTTCGGTTCTAACGGCTTCTGATAACACTTCGCTCACTGTTGCCACATCGAAATGGCACAGTGGGCGTTTTGTTGTTCACTTCGCAGGATTTGATGATCGTGATGCGGCAGAGACGCTGCGCGGCTTAACACTTTCAATTGATGTTGATCCCTCGCAATCTCCGCAAGATCCAGATGAGTTTTACGATCACCAATTAGTTGGCTTGAATGTGGTCCTTGCTGATGGAACTTTTGTTGGCACGATTGGCGAAGTTATTCACTTGCCAAGTCAAGATCTCCTCACGGTTTTGCGCGAAGGGGATACCGAAGCGCTGATTCCATTTGTCACTGAATTTGTGCCAGACATTGATCTGGCGACCAAAACAGTCACGATCACGCCACCGCCAGGACTCTTGAACGAACTTGACGCAATAGTTGTGCGGGGTGAGGAAATATAATGTTGAGATTTGACGTTGTGACCGTATTTCCGGCCTACCTAGAACCACTGCAACTCTCGCTTATGGGTAAAGCAATCGAAGATGGACTTTTGTCAGTTTCAGTTCATGATCTAAGGGATCAAGCTCACGACAAACATCAAACGGTAGATGATTCTCCATATGGCGGGGGACCTGGGATGGTTATGAAGCCAGAGCCATGGGGAAATGCACTTGATGAGTTAGTTACAGATGAAACTATTTTGCTAATTCCAACACCATCAGGGGTGCCGTTCACTCAGAGCTTGGCCCAGGAATTCTCAACTGCCAAGCACATAGTTTTTGCTTGTGGAAGGTATGAAGGAATTGATTCTCGCGTTGCCGAGCACTACAAAACTCGTATTCGGGTCGAAGAAATTTCAATTGGCGACTATGTTCTCGCTGGCGGCGAAGTGGCTGTGCTAGTGATCGTGGAAGCAATAGCTCGACTAGTTCCGGGGGTGCTTGGAAACAAAGAGAGTTTTGCTGACGATTCCTTTGCAACTGGCAACATGGAAAATTTACTTGAAGGTCCGGTTTACACCCGCCCACCAATGTGGCGGGACTTAGAAGTCCCGCAAGTTCTGACTTCGGGGGATCACGCGAAAATTTCCGCTTGGAAACATGAGCAAGCAATCCAGCGCACTGCCCAGAATCGACCTGAGTTACTTAATTAATAAAACTTTGGGATCACCAAAAATGTATTCATTGAGAACATAGTTAATCTCAGGGAGTGCTAACGCCTCGGTATAGGCGGTGTTCATGTAGAACTTTGAAAAATCCGAATTCTCGATAGCTTTTTTAGCTTTCGGGTGGGTAAATTTTAAATACATTCGCGTAGTTATTTTACGGCGTTCAAAATCTGTTGTCAGATTGCCACAGTTGTAACCAAACATAGTGAGCGCTGCATCTGCCTGCTCTGGAGTCGTGCGCTCAATAATTCCCATGTCTTGCACCTTGATTAATGGCCTGATCGTTTCTCTGCGCTCCCAGTATTGAACACAAGTTCGCAATCTATCTTTTGCGTGAGCATCTTCGCCATTTACATCAACGTAATTGATCGTCAAGTCATCATCTTTTACCAAGTGAAAATTCTGATTAAGTCGATTTTGTACGGACCATTTGCGCCACGACCTAGGAACTATAAAAACGATCAAGTCAGAAACTTGCGCTGCTTTATTAAAGAATGGAATTGAAAGTGAATTGTTTCTTCCAAACGGAGGGTTCGAGATAGTTAGCAAACCTTTGCGAGAAATGTCCTGTTCCAAGAAATCACCCAGCGTGATCTTTTTGTGATGAGGCTCTATGTCAAAACTAATCACTTTAGTTAGGCCATGTGTTTTGGCTGCTTCGATAAATGAGCCAGTCCCTCCGGCTGGCTCCAACAGCGTGAAATTCGAAAGATTTCCCACTCGCTTCTTAACATTTTTTACGATACTTTCGGCAATCGCAGGCGGGGTATAGAACTGTTCTTTGCCAGTTACTCGTGGATTGCCCAATCGAGGTTTTGGGGAAACGGCTGGCGGCCTAGGCATGCGTAAACTTTCGGTAGGGAACGCTCTAAGCATATATATGACCCCACGTTTTCGTGGCATTATGTCGCAGATTTGCCCGAATCCCTTTAGTTATGGCACACTGAAAAACTGTTGGAACGTGAAAGCTCCGCCTCAGGGGAGCTCGAACATTTAGTTCTTAACAAAACCCGGCAAGAATCATTTATCGGACTTTCGACCTGTGGCGACATGTCTGCACGGAGTAATTATGCATTTTCTAGACGAAGTAGACGCAGCCTCGCTGCGTACCGGTATCCCAAGTTTTCGCGCTGGCGACAACGTTAAAGTTCACGTTCGAGTTGTCGAAGGAACCCGTTCCCGTATTCAGATTTTCCAAGGCGTCGTAATTCGTCGCCACGGCGGTGGCCTTCGTGAGACATTCACAGTTCGTAAAGTCAGTTTTGGAACAGGCGTAGAGCGCACTTTCCCACTGCATTCACCAATTGTGGAATTAATTGAATTAGTAAGTCGTGGCGATGTTCGTCGTGCCAAGCTTTACTACTTGCGCGATCTGCGCGGCAAGAAAGCAAAGATCAAGGAACTACGCGACAACGTATAAACCTTTTAGAAAAAGAACCCACCGGCTGGTGGGTTCTTTTTATTTGCAAAGGAAAAATTTTTCAGACAAAGCGTAGGATTAGAGCACTATGGGCGAGCGAAAAAATAGAAAAAAAAAGCGACCAAGTCTTGGGCGCGAGCTGCTAACCGTTGTTGGTACCGCACTTGTTCTTTCCATTTTGGTGCGAACGTTTTTGATTCAGGCGTTCTATGTGCCAAGTGCTTCCATGGAAGATACCTTGCAAGAAAATGATCGAATCATAGTTTCAAAAATTTCAACCAGGTTTACTGGAATTGATCGCAGCAACGTAATTGTTTTCCATGATCCAGGTGGCTGGCTAGGCGAAGGCTTCCCCAATCCGTATGACACACCAGTTGGCAGGGTGCTTCAGGCAGTCGGAATCGTTCCCTCAAATTCAGGCAATGATTTAGTTAAGCGAGTTATTGGAGTCGCTAATGACCAAGTCGAATGTTGCGATTCGTCAGGTCGAGTTACCGTCAACGGAGTGGCAATTTCAGATTCTTACATGAAAGAAGGCATCACATCCGATCAAGTAACTTTTAGTGTGCTGGTGCCACAGGGCTACGTTTTCGTCATGGGAGATAACCGCGGCAACTCAGAAGACTCACGCTTTCACTTAGATAAAAATAATGGCATGGTTCCGGTTGAGGAAATTATTGGGCGAGTTGCCATGCGAATTTGGCCAGTAAGCCGAATTGGTGGAATTGAAAATTAGTTCGCAGCCACCAACGCTGGATCTTGAGTGCGAACTTTTTAGTGCTGGCGCGAAATTTATTGCTGGGGTAGATGAAGTTGGTAGAGGCGCTTTAGCTGGACCTGTTTCGGTTGGAGTAGCGATCGTTTGTGAACAAACACTCTCGGTTCCAACCGGACTTCGTGATAGCAAACAAATCAGTCGAGTAGCTCGCGAAAATTTGATTGCGCCGGTAATCGATTGGGTGGTTGACTATGCGGTGGGACATGTGGCCGCAAGTGAGATTGATCAAATCGGAATCGTTCCAGCTCTGCGCTTGGCCTGGGTGCGTGCATATCAGCAATTAGCAACTAAACCAGATCACGTAATTTTAGATGGTAAGCACAACTGGCTACTGGAACCAGAAAATGATTTGTTTGCCACTCCAATTTCCGACATCGTGTTGCCGGTAACAATGAAAATTAAAGCTGACGCATCATGCGCCAGTGTTTCGGCAGCAAGTGTCTTGGCAAAAGTTGAGCGGGATAATTTGATGCGTGAGGCTGCGTTGATTTACCCGGACTTTGGTTGGGAGGGCAATGTTGGTTATGGCTCAGCTCAGCATATGTCCGCAATAGCAAACCTCGGAGCTACTGACTTACATCGCAAATCATGGAATTTACCACTTGGTCCAAATGAGACTTCAGCAAATATTTAAGTTACTTAAACTTTTCCACACCAGCGCTGAACTCACAGCAAAACCTTGCAGTAAAAACTGAACTAATTTTTAGTCCAACATGACTAAGTGCACTTAACAAACATTGAACTTGGAAAAATTGGAGAAGATTTAGCTGCCAGTTATCTTCAAGGTCATGGTTATGTGATCTTGGGTCGCAATTGGCGAAGTGCCAGAGTTGAGCTAGACATAATCGCCCGTGACAAAAATACTTTGGTGTTTTGTGAAGTAAAAACCAGACGATCGATAAGTCATGGATATCCAAGTGAAGCAATCACGGCCATTAAATTAGCGCACATTAGAACCGCAGCACTCCATTGGCTCACACACAATCGAAGTCAATATTCGGGAGTTCGCTTTGATGTAGTTAGCGTGCTTTATTGTCACGATGAAAATTCCAAGATAACTCACATCAAGGGCTTGGATTAATGACACTTGCCCGAGCCTGTGGTGTTGTCGTCAACGGTGTTGAAGGCTTAGTTGTCGACATTGAGGCCTATTTAAGTCAAGGCCTACCTGGCATGACAATTGTTGGATTGCCAGACACTTCAGTTGGTGAATCAAGAGATCGAGTTCGAGCGGCCGTCTTAAATAGCAAACTTGCGTGGCCAGCTGAGCGCCGGATTACAGTAGGACTCTCACCTGCTTCAATTCACAAGCGAGGCGCCGCACTTGATCTAGGAATTGCGCTGGCTATTTTGTCAGCACACTCGCAAGTTCCAGAAATTTCTAACACCATCGCAGTTGGCGAGTTGGCACTTGATGGCCAAGTTCGTCCAGTGCGCGGTGTGTTGGTCGCGGCGCTGGCTGCGCATCGACGTGGTTATGAAAAATTAATAGTGCCGATTTCTCAAGTCAGTGAAGCGCAATTGATTCCAGGAATAACTGTCATTGGTGTCAGGACTTTGCTTGACGCAGTTGCTTATTTGCATGGCGAGTTACTTGAGGTACCGCAACCTCAACCGTTAGTAAATAGCGCACAGATAGTTCCAGACTTAAGTGATGTGCGAGGTCAAAGTAATGCCAGGCACGCCCTTGAAATTGCCGCCGCAGGTGGACACCATTTAGCATTTCTGGGCTCACCTGGAGTTGGCAAAACTATGTTGGCGCAGCGTCTTCCGGGACTTTTACCGCAGCTAACAGATGAGCAGGCAGTTGAAGTAACCGCAATTTACTCAGCAGCAGGCTTACTTGCGCTCGGGCAAGGATTGATTCGTACGCCGCCATTTCAAGGACCGCATCACACTACGACAAAAGCTGCGTTGATCGGCGGCGGCAGCAACACGGTGCGAGTAGGTATGGTCACTTTGGCTAATCATGGGGTGTTGTGTCTGGATGAAGCAGCCGAGTTTGAACGATCCGTACTTGATGCGCTTCGCCAACCCATGGAGTCAGGTCTGGTTGCAATTGCGCGCTCTGGCTTTAGCACTTTGTTACCCGCTCGCTTTCAACTTGTCTTAGCATCCAATCCCTGCCCTTGCGGAAAATTTGTTGGTATCGGCGCCGACTGCAGTTGCACTTCGCAAGTTCGGCGTCGATATTTTTCTCGGCTTTCTGGCCCACTTCTTGATCGCATAGATTTGCGCGTGACGCTGGAGCGGCCAAGTATGTCCGAATTAGATCCCAGTTCTGGGGATCCCGAAAGCACTGAGGTAGTTGCCCAGCGAGTTCAAGAGGCTCGAGCGCGCGCCGCCAAGAGATTTGCTGGTGAACTTTGGTCTGTCAATTCCCAAGTACCTGGTCCAGTAATGCGAAAGCGGTATCCCGTTTCAGCTAAAGGACAGAGTTTGCTCTATCGAGATACTTCGCAATTGTCGGCGCGTGGGGTTGATCGAGTATTACGGGTGTCCTGGACAATTGCAGATTTACGCGGGCATGACATTCCAAGTGAAATCGATGTTGCTGCTGCGCTGATGTATCGAGATGGGAATGGCTCGTGGCAAGCCAGTTAACGCAAGTGCAAGCGCGACTTGTTATCTCAATTGCGGGTGAACCCGGTGATGAACGCGTTGGCCAGGCAGTTGCTGAGTATGGCGCTGTTGAAGCCGTGCGAATTTGGCAACGGGGGATAGGCGCAACCGTGATGATTAATTCGATTAACCGAGTGCTGGATTCCAGAGCAATTGAGCAGGCAGTTAAATCTTTAAATTCTGTGAATGGCAGATTTATCACCCCCGATGATGCGGAATGGCCGATCGCACTTGATGATTTAGATTTGGCTACCCCAGTTGGATTGTGGTGCGTGGGCATTGGGGAACTTGGTGAATTAGCTAAACGAAGTTTGGCGATAGTTGGTGCGCGCGCAGCCACCGCATATGGCGAACGGGTTGCCAATGAAATGGCAGTGCAAGCAGCGCAAGAGTCAGTAACAGTTGTTTCCGGAGCAGCATATGGAATTGATGCGGCTTCGCATCGCGGGGCATTACTTGCGGCGGGTAAAACAATTGCGGTACTTGCCTGCGGCGTAGATGTTGCCTATCCAGTTTCGCATCGGGGTTTGCTTACTCGAATCAGCGAATCTGGTGTGGTGGTTAGTGAGGCGCCACCTGGGGCTAAGCCTCACAAACATCGTTTCCTGATTCGGAATCGATTAATTGCTGCGCTATCGCAAGGCACTTTGGTTGTTGAAGCAGCTCTACGATCAGGTTCACTGTCGACTTCAAACTGGGCGCACACTTTAGGCCGGGAAGTTTGGGGGATACCGGGTCCAATTACCAGCGCTACTTCTGCTGGCGTACACACTGCAATTCGTAACAATGTAATGACACTAGCTGCTAGTTCGCAGGACATTTTTCGTAGTTACAAAACCCAAGAGCACGCAACACAACTTGGCATAATCGATGGCGCCATAATTGGCACACTTGAACTTGGCCCCAAAGATACTCATGAAATATTTGAAATACTTATCCAGTTACTTGGTACGAATCTGGATTTCTATGAACTGCAAGCCTGCCTTGCCTTACTGGAAGTTCGCCAAGTTATTTCATTAACAGCTGTTGGTTGGCAACTTCGTTAAATAGGAACACAGTCAATGTCCTTGCTATTTCGCCCTGCCATTGAAACTCTAGAACTATGGAGTTATCCAATTCGACATTTGCTGCCGCCACAGATCGGTTCATTCAGTATGTCGAATTAGAGCTAGGTCGAAGCGCAAATACCGTAATGGCATATCGCAAGGATCTTGCAAATTTATTTAGTTTTGCCCAAAGTGTCGGCTGCGAGCAACTCCAAGACATCGGAATCGTGGAATTGCGGGGCTGGTTGGCAAATCACCGAATTGCCGAATTATCGTCGGCAACAATAGCCAGACGAGCAACTGCAATCCGAATGTTTTTTGCGTGGGCTACGCACACCAAATTAATTGGCGAAGACCCAGCTAGCGCATTAGTAATCCCAAAAGTCAGTAAACGGTTACCGCAAGTTTTGCAGCGCCAACAGGCCGAAGAAGTTATGAATCGTGCCACACTACGCGCAGATGACAATTCACCATCACACGTTCGAGATTTAGCAATTTTGGAATTGCTCTACGCAACTGGAATTCGAGTCGGCGAACTCGTTGGTCTGGACATTCATGACTTAGACCAGTCACGTCGAACAATTCGCGTGTTGGGTAAGGGAAATAAAGAGCGGGTAGTGCCATACGGCGCCATGGCAGAAAAAACGGTATCAAGCTATTTAGCAAATTCGCGGGCCAAACTTGCAACGCAAGAAAGTGGCGCCGCGTTATTTTTAGGCCAACGCGGTAAACGAATTGATCAGCGCGTGGTGCGCTCGATGGTGCACGAAGTACTTTCAAGCTTGGCGGGCATGCCAAATCTTGGACCACACGGCCTACGACATTCAGCAGCAACACACCTAATCGAAGGCGGCGCTGACATCCGAACTGTGCAAGAAATTTTAGGTCATGCCAGTTTGGCAACAACGCAGCTTTACACTCACGTTTCAATGGATCGCTTGCGCGCCGTCTTTGCGCAGGCACACCCTAGGGCCTAGGCCTTGGGTGCATATGCCTAGCGTGCAGGTGCACTGCCAAGAACGTAACTCCTGCATGAAATGGTTTAGTTATTCTTGAATTGCGGAAATAACCTAACTGGCTTTTGAACTAGCACCAGTGGATTGAGATATGTGTTGCCACGTATTAGTCCCCAATGTAAGCAAGTCACAGTTGTTTCGCTGGCACAATGACTGTTGCCAGGTTGCAAAGTTCCAAGCAATTCACCAGCGCGAACTTGCGCCCCTAAACTAACGCTGGCAATAACTGGCTCGTAAGTCGTGCGAAGTACGCCATGTTTGACCACCACCACACCCTTTCCAGCAACCAGTCCAGCAAAAGCGATGATGCCATTTCCGGCAGCATAAACTTGCGTCCCAGTTGTTCCATATAAATCAACGCCGCGATGTCCGGGCAACCAATTTTGGGCGGGCCGGTCAAACCCCACACTTAGTTGATGGGGGTCCATAGGCCAGACCCACGAATTAGCGGCTTGGACTGGGGTACTTAAAGCCGCCAAGAGCAGCGCGATTAGCAGGGCAAACCAAAACTTCAGATAAGAACTAGGCATGGCTCTAGATTCCCTGCTCGAGCGCGTTTGGTGAAATCCGTCCTGGCGCTTGGGGAGAGGCAGTGGCTGTGGTTTTAACCCCTCAAAAATCGCGTAAACTGGGGCCTGCACTTAGAAATAAGTGACATCACAGGTTCACTAAAAGTGATTTGAAAGACCATCGGTCCTGGCAACAGGCGGTCTCCAACACGAGAACCAAGGGTGATCTCAACCGAGATCACGCAAACCGCAATGAGGTTGGCTCACCCCAACCTAAGAAACAGGAGTTCAACCATGGCCGTCATTTCGACGCGACAGTTGCTGGAAAACGGTGTTCACTTCGGACATCAAACCCGCCGCTGGAATCCAAAGATGAAGCGTTTTATTTTCACTGAGCGTAATGGCATCTACATCATCGACTTACAACAGTCACTTGCATACATTGATCGCGCTTACGAATTCGTTCGCGAAACTGTTGCGCATGGCGGCACCGTACTTTTCGTTGGTACCAAGAAGCAAGCACAGGAATCAATTGCAGCTGAAGCTGCCCGCGTTGGTATGCCATATGTAAATCACCGCTGGTTAGGTGGCATGCTCACTAACTTCCAGACTGTGTCAAAGCGCATTTCGCGCATGAAAGAACTAGAGCAGATTAACTTTGATGACGTTGCTGGTTCCGGACTTACCAAAAAAGAACTGTTGGTGCTTCGTCGCGAAAAGGAAAAATTAGAACTTGTCCTAACTGGTATTCGTGATATGCAAAAACTTCCGAGTGCAATTTGGGTAGTAGATACCAATAAAGAACATATTGCAGTTGGCGAAGCCCGCAAACTAAACATTCCGGTTGTTGGAATTCTTGATACCAACTGTGATCCAGATGTTGTGGACTACCCAATTCCAGGAAACGACGATGCCTTGCGCGCCGTTGGTTTACTTACTCACATGATTGGCGATGCAATTGCTGATGGATTGATGGCACGCGCTGGTGGCGCGGTTGCTGGAACTCCAGTTGAAGCTGGCGTTGAACCACTCGCAGATTGGGAAAAAGAACTCCTAACTGGCGAAAGCGCTGAGGCAACTCCTGCTGTGGCAGTGGAAGCACCTGCTGCCGAATAATTAGTAATAATTGCGGGCAGCTAGTAGTTGCCCGCAATTATTAAAAACTTTCATACCAAAATCAAATACATTAAGGAACTAATTCATGTCTATTTCAGCCGCAGAAGTAAAGAAACTTCGCGACATTACCTCAGCCGGAATGATGGAGTGCAAAAAAGCGCTTGAAGAATCTGCTGGTGACTTCGATAAGGCCGTCGAGATTCTTCGAATTTCAGGTGCTGCTAAAGCAGCCAAGCGTGGTGCTGAACGCGAAACTTCAGCCGGCATCGTCTCTCATGATTCTGGAGCGCTAATCGAACTATTGTGCGAGACCGATTTCGTGGCAAAGAGCGAGGATTTCTCAAAACTTGGCAGCGAAATCGCAGCAGCAGTTAAAGCTGCTGGCGCTAAGGATTCAGCTGCCGCTGCCGCCCTTACTTTGAGCAACGGCAAAACTGTTGAGCAATCAGTTGCCGACATGGCAGCAATCATTGGCGAAAAAATCGAACTAGGTCGGGTGGCAAATCCAGATGGCGATGTTGCGATTTACCTGCATCGCCGTGCTGCTGATCTACCTCCTGCAGTTGGTGTGCTGGTTTCCTACTCAGGTAGTGAGGAAGCTGCCCGTAGCGCTGCAATGCAAGTTGCCGCGATGCGCCCAACTTACCTAACTCGCGATGAAGTTCCAGCAGATGTTGTGGAAAATGAAAAGCACATTGCCCTTGAAACTGCCAAAGAAGAAGGTAAGCCAGAAGCATCCTTGCCAATGATTGTGGAGGGTCGCGTCAATGGCTTCTTCAAGGAAAGTTGCTTACTTGAGCAGTCCTCAGTTATTGACAACAAGAAGACGGTAAAGCAAGTGCTGGCAGACGCTGGCACCACTGTAACTGGCTTCATCCGCATTGAAATTGGCTCTGCTTGATCGTGGGCGATCAATTGCAGAGCAGAGATAGCCAGTAGGTCAATTTATTGCCGGCTCTATCGAACTTGATCGCAATTAGCTCAGCTTGATCGAACTTGATCGCTAGAAACTAGGCTCTTTTGGCACTTACCTCACAAGGGTGAGTGCCAAAAGTATTTTTGCGGGGGCATTGCACGGATTCATCGCTGGATAAGGCAAGATTGAGGACGTGGGCGCATCTGATAAATCTCAAGATATTTGGCCCGGAATTCCAAACGGTGGCTGGAAACGGGTCTTACTCAAGCTTTCTGGTGAAGCTTTCGCAGGTGAAGGAAAACTCGGCGTCGACCCTGATGTAGTTAATGACATTGCCCGCCAAATCGCGGAAGTTGTTCGGGGTGGTACTGAGGTTGCTGTCGTAATTGGTGGTGGTAACTATTTCCGTGGTGCCCAGCTTGCTGAACGCGGTATGGATCGGGCCCGAGCTGACTACATGGGTATGCTCGGCACAGTTATGAACTGTTTAGCTCTGCAGGATTTTTTGGAAAAACAAGGAATAGCAACGCGGGTGCAAACCGCTATCCCGATGAGTCAAGTTGCTGAGCCATACATTCCTGGTCGCGCGCTTCGCCATTTGGAAAAAGGGCGTGTGGTAATTTTTGGCGCTGGACTTGGCACCCCATACTTCAGTACTGATAGCTGCGCGGCCCAACGGGCGCTAGAAATTGCTTGCGAAGTGGTTTTGATGGCCAAAGGTGTTGATGGAGTTTACGATGAAGACCCTCGAATAAATCCCGCAGCAAAGCGATATGAAAGTTTGAGTCATGACGAAGTGTTAACTCAGAACCTAAAGGTTGCAGATGCCACCGCAATTAGTTTGTGCCGGGACAATGACTTGCCAATCGTAGTTTTCAATTTGCTAGTGGACGGCAACATCGCACGTGCGGTACATGGTGAAAAAATCGGAACCCTAATTAGAACTGTTCACTAGAGGATTTGAAAATTTATGATAACTGAAACTTTAAAAGATGCAGAAACCAAGATGGCTAAGGCAACAGAGGTGACCCGCGAAGATTTCACAACGATCCGCGCCGGTCGCGCGTCCGCTGCGCTTTTCTCAAAAATTATGGTGGATTACTACGGAACGCCTACCCCGTTACAACAGGTTGCTTCAATTCAAACGCCAGAACCCCGCGTTGCCACCATTAGTCCATTCGATAAGACTGCGCTGGGCGCAATCGAGCGAGCAATTCGCGACTCTGATCTTGGTGTTAACCCATCGAATGATGGCGTGATTATTCGGGTGCCATTCCCACAATTGACTGAGGATCGCCGCAAGGAATTTATCAAAGTCGCAAAGGTTAAAGCCGAAGATGCTCGGATAGCAATCCGAAACATTCGACGCAGTGCAAAGGAAGCTTTAGAAAAGATAGCTAAAGATGGTGGCGCTGGTAAAGATGAAGTGGCGCGCGCTGAAAAGGCTCTTGAGGATTTAACAACTAAGGCAGTAGCTCATATTGATGAAATGCTTAAGCATAAAGAAGCCGAACTTCTCGAGGTCTAGTTGATGACTACAACTGAAACTGATTTCGGCAAAGCTGGACGCAACTTGCCAGCTGCTATCGCCGTTGGTCTTGGATTATTCATCACTTTAATTGTTTCGTTATTTGCTGACGTGCGGTTCTTTGCAATTTTGGTTGCATTTGCAACAGTGCTAGCAATGCGCGAATTATCCAAAACTTTAGTCGTTGGCCTTTCCCCGCGAATGTTGATTCTGCTTCAGATCCTGGCGCCAATAATCGTGGTCGCAGCAGCCCTGGATGGTGTAACGGGATTAGTAATAACGTTTATAGCCAGTTCATTATTAGTTTTGTCAGTTCGGCTTTTAGACGGCGAAGAGGCTTACGTCCATCACGTAACTCGTTCGGTTTTCGCGCTAGTTTATGCACCAGTTTTAGCTAGCTTTGCTGTCCTGCTATCTACCCAAACTGATGGCGCCTGGAAAGTTTTAGCATTTGTGCTGCTTACCGCAGCAACTGATCTGGGTGGTTACGTCGCTGGCGCGATCTTTGGCAAACATCTGATGGCTCCAACAATTTCTCCGAAAAAATCTTGGGAAGGCTTTGCTGGCGCCCTGGTACTGCAATTAGTTGTTGGAACCTTGTTGTGGATTTTTGTATTTGACCAGAGTTGGTGGGAGGGCGCGATTGTTGGCTTTGTCATGATGCTCAGCGCAACCCTTGGCGACCTAATCGAATCTATGATCAAGCGCGACCTTGGTGTGAAAGATATGGGTACGTTGTTGCCTGGACACGGGGGAGTTATGGATCGACTCGACTCACTTGTGATCAATGCTTTCGTTGCTTGGGTACTCTTCAGTATTTTTCTCTAACTAGCGATTCGCCCGTAGGCTTACGGTATGCCTGCACCCGGAGAATTAATCATGATCGAGCCCAAGCGACCAAAACCGCCGAAGCATTGGTCAGATTGGACTGTTGAAGAACGTAAGGCACAAGTAATTGAACTTGGCTTACCTGGCTTTCGCGCCGATCAGTTTTCGCGCCAGTGGTACCAGAGGCTAAATAATGACACTGCGTCATGGACTGACGTACCTGCTGACATGCGCGAAGCAGTTAAAGATTTATTGTTCCCAGATTTAATGACAAGCATTCGTGAATTGAAATGCGACAACGGCACAACCGTTAAACAGGTTTGGAAATTATTCGATGGTGTTTTAGTTGAAAGCGTTTTAATGCGCTACACCGATCGGGTAACTATGTGCATTTCCTCGCAAGCAGGCTGTGGCATGAATTGTCCATTTTGTGCTACCGGACAAAGTGGCCTAACTCGAAATCTTTCAACGGGGGAAATTGTAGAGCAAGTACTTGCTGGCGCCCGCGCACTTGCTAAAGATGAAGTTGCTGGCGGAATAGGTCGCGTTAATAATTTGGTTTTTATGGGCATGGGCGAACCTATGGCTAACTACAACAGCGTGATTGGCGCAATTCGCCGATTAACGGAGCCTGCTCCAGCAGGATTTGGAATGTCTGCTCGCGGCATTACCGTTTCCACTGTTGGATTAGTGCCGCGGATGCGCCAACTTGCCGAAGAAGGTATGCCCGTTACGTTGGCAGTTTCCTTACATGCCCCAGATGATGAATTGCGCGACACTTTAGTTCCAATTAATACTCGTTATAAAGTGCAGGAAGTTTTGGATGCCGCTTGGTATTACGCAGATCAAACGGGTCGCCGCGTATCCATTGAGTACGCGATGATTAAAGACATAAACGATCAGGCTTGGCGCGCAGATCTGCTCGGGGAAAAACTTGCTGGAAATTTAGTGCACGTAAATTTGATTCCACTAAATCCAACCCCTGGATCGAAGTGGACAGCGTCTCGGCGCGAAGATGAGGAAGAATTTGTTTATCGCCTGAAGAGTCACGGTGTCCCCGTAACTGTGCGCGACACTCGAGGTCGCGACATTGACGGCGCATGTGGCCAACTTGCAGCGGCAACTAAGAACTAGGGCAATTGCGTTAGCTCTAATTACCTTCTGCGCGACTTGAAAGTTAGATCATGGTAGACATACCTATGACTAATTATCAGAATGCTTACGCGCAAAGTATGGCGGACCCAAATGGATTTTGGGGTAACGCGGCAAAATTAGTTAAGTGGGATAAGACCCCAAAAGTGATTTTGGATGACAGTAATCCTCCGATGTATCGCTGGTTTTCCGATGGCATGCTTAACACTTGTTACAACGCGCTCGACCGACATGTAATCGATGGCAGAGCTGATCAACCTGCAGTAATTCACGAAAGTGCGATAACCGGGAAATCCTTAACTTTGACTTATGCCCAGATGCTGGAAAAAGTTGCTCGGTTTGCTGGCGCGCTGCGCATGGCTGGAGTTGAAAAAGGTGATCGTGTTGTTATCTACATGCCCATGGTGCCGGAAGCGCTTATTGCCATGTTGGCTACTGCGCGACTTGGCGCTGTGCACTCCGTCGTGTTTGGCGGCTTTGCCCCTGCTGAATTAGCCGCTCGAATAGATGATGCCAAACCAAAAGTAATTGTTTCGGCGTCATGTGGCCTAGAGCCAACGCGAATCGTGGCATACAAACCAATGCTTGATGAATCAATTCAACTGGCAAAGCACAAGCCAGATCGCTGCATCATCTTGCAGCGCGAACAGCATGTGGTTGAACTTGGTCCAACTGACATGGACTGGAAAGACGCTATGGCAATGGCAGAGCCTGCCGAATGTGTTTCAGTTGCAGCCACGGATCCGCTTTACATCTTGTACACCTCAGGCACAACGGGTAAACCAAAAGGAATTGTCCGAGACAACGGTGGCCACGCAGTTGCGCTTACTTGGTCAATGAAAAATGTTTACAACATCGAAGCAGGGGACATGTGGTGGTCGGCTTCTGATGTTGGTTGGGTAGTGGGGCACTCCTACATTGTTTATGCCCCACTTTTTGCTGGCGCTACCACCATTGTGTTTGAAGGCAAGCCAGTTGGCACACCTGATGCAGGCACTTTTTGGCGTGTCATCGAAAAGTACGGGGTAAAAGGATTATTCACAGCGCCCACTGCAATCCGGGCAATCCGTAAAGAGGATTACACCGGGGAGTTCATCAAGCAAACTGATTTATCAAAATTTGAAAATCTGTTTTTAGCTGGTGAACGGCTGGATCCAGATACTTACCATTGGGCAACGCAGCACCTGGGAGTTCCAGTAATTGATAACTGGTGGCAAACCGAAACTGGTTGGCCAATCGCTTCAAACTTACGCGGCCTTGATCCCATGCCAATAAAGCCAGGTTCTCCTTCAGTTCCAATTCCTGGATACGACATCAAGGTATTGGATGAAACTGGAAACGAACTGCCAATTGGCACCGAAGGAAATATCGCGATTACTTTGCCACTTCCACCTGGAACATTGCCGACGCTTTGGGGTGATGACCAGCGCTATATAGATTCGTACTTGAGTATTTTTCCAGGGATGTATGCCAGTGGCGATGGTGGTTACTTGGATGAAGATGGCTATGTCTACATCATGGGACGAACTGATGACGTGATAAACGTTGCTGGCCACAGATTGAGTACTGGCTCACTTGAAGCGGTTGTGGCAACGCATGAGTTAGTGGCTGAGTGCGCAGTTATTGGAGTTGCAGATCCAATCAAAGGTCAGATTCCAAAAGCCTTCGTAGTTCTAAAATCTGGCGCGCAAGTAGACGCCGAAGTTTTACGTAAAGAAATTGTGGCATTAGTTCGAAAAGAAGTTGGCCCCGTAGCAGCGCTCAACGAAGTCGTTATCGTGCCGGGGTTACCCAAGACGCGTTCCGGAAAAGTGTTGCGCAAAACCATGCGTGGAATTGCTGATGGAAAGCAAGTAGATGTCCCAAGTACTATCGAAGATGTAGCTATTCTTGACATTTTGCGCCCACTATTGCGAAGTGAATGAATTAAGCGAGAAAATTAGCAACATTTCTGGGGCGGGAAGCAATAAAGTTGATTATGGCCATTTCAACTAAAACAAAACGCAATCTATTCGGTATCAATGCCCTGAGTGCTTGGCTCGGTTTTGGCATGACTTTCCTCATTGAGCTCTTTGGACTTGTTAAGACTCCAAAGTATGGGGATGCACCTGTCACCTCCCTATTTGGTCACTTCGGAGATTATGCGGATGGTTTGGCGGGTGCGCCGGAGCGATTAATTGATTTATTTGGTTACTTCACAGTTTGGAGTCAGATCGCCGTTGGCATCGTCATGACTTTGCTTTACTTGAACCCAACGCGTGATGGCAAGTTATTCCGGGTACTTCGAGTAGACACCGTGTTAATGATTACTGTCACTGGCGTAGTTTATAACTTGCTACTAGGACCTAATTATCCACCGCAGGGCTTAAATCAGATTTCAAGTCCAATTCAGCACACGATTACCCCGATTATTACCGTGCTGATTTTTATCATTGCCGGACCACGTGGCTGGTTTAATTTAAAAAACATTGTAGCCGCGTTAGTGCTTCCTATTGTCTACGTTTTCTACACGCTATTCCGCGGAGCGATAATCGATAAGTACCCATACGACTTCTTTGATGTCGTCGTTAATGGTTATGCCAACGTCATTGTTTTTGTACTTGGAATTCTCTTTGCATCAATAATCGTTGCCGTATTTTTCTGGGGTATTGATAAAGCCCTAACGAAGAAACCAACTGCTACTTAAGGAGCAAAATGTCAGAGGGTAATTCGGGCCTTACACCACCACCGGCTAATTCTTCGCAGCCAGCAAACGCAGCGAACCCAGAAATCAGCGACAAAAGCATTTTTCTCGTGATCCTGTTCTTGTTCTTGCTTCCCACGGTCCATCGCCTTTATGTAGGAAAGATTGGCACCGGATTACTTTTCCTCTTTACCCTTGGTGGGCTTGGAGTTTGGTGGATCTACGATTTGATAATTTCCTTTACTGGAAAATTCACCGACAAGCAGGGGCGCAAGGTTGGCTCTGGAGATAGCATCTTTGACCGCATCCAAAATGCCCCCGTTTACAAGAGGGACTATTTGGATTACTAAGCCTTGTAATCCGCGTAAGCTGCGATTCCAGTAAGTGCTTGGCCAACTACCAAAGTGTGAACTTCGTTGGTGCCTTCGTAGGTGTAAACACTTTCCAGGTTATTCATGTGACGAATAATTGGGT
>ERZ888423.1279-NODE-1279-length-22127-cov-8.081234_pt1 | contig 22127 bp, 17 predicted proteins | sample MGYA00520523_ERZ888423 | MGnify/ENA primary metagenome ERZ888423 (study PRJEB32303, sample SAMEA104408611) | aquatic metagenome | biome: Brackish water; feature: Pelagic; material: water | place: Baltic Sea | collected 2014-06-08T10:24:00 | depth 30,27 m ...
AAAGTCGCTGCGTTGCAGCGACTTTTTTAATATTAAGATTATTTAATCTCAAACTGGCCTTAGATTAGGATCATTTCTTCGAGAGATTACTTCTTGGGAATCTCCGTCAAGACTTGACACAAGAAGCGCCAAAATTTTTGTGAGGACGAAATACTGGCGCGCTCATCTGGTGCGTGTGCTCCTCGAATATTAGGGCCAAAAGAGATCATGTCTAACGCCGGGTAGTGTTTTCCGATAATACCACACTCAAGGCCCGCATGACACGCCGCCACGTGGGGTTCGTGCTCGAATGTGTCGCGATAGATTTGCCGCATGACCTTAAGTATTGGGCTATTCATATTTGGGGCCCAACCGGGATAGTCCCCAGAACACTCAACGCTACACCCAGAAAGTTGCCCCACCGCTTGTAATCCATGGACTAAATCCCACTTGGTACTTTCCACCGAAGAGCGCGTTAAACACTCCCATTGAACGAGGCCATCTTTGACGGTAACTTTGGCCAAATTATTCGAAGCCTCAACAAGCCCAGGGATATCTGGACTCATTCTGTAAACGCCATTTTGAGTTGCTTGAACACCACGGATGAACTGCATAAATTCATCAGAAGGCATTATTTGTTTTGGCGATTCATCAGGGGTAAACTCCAGAGAAAGCTCTGGCTCAAGCGCAGTAAATTCAGCTAGAATTTCATTTTTACATTGGGTAAAAGCTTCTTTAAACCCAATTTCATTTTCAGGAGCCACGGCCACCAGACAAAAACTCTCTCTGGGTATGGCATTGCGCAAACTTCCACCGCTGAGTTCAGCCAAATGCACCTTGTCTTTTACGGCCCATAAAATGCGATTCATCAGCTTATTGGCATTACCGAGTCCTTTGTGGATGTCCATGCCGCTATGCCCCCCTTGCAATCCGCGCACCGAGATACGATAAGCGACGCCCGGGTCACTAAGCACTGGTGTGTAGCATGATTTAAACGTAACATCAATACCTCCGGCGCAGCCGACGCCGAGTTCGTTGTCTTCTTCGGTGTCTAAATTGAGTAAAATCGCCCCGGTAAGCCAGCCTTCTTTTAACTCCATAGCTCCTGTCATTCCCGTTTCCTCATCAATGGTAAACAGTGCCTCGATTGCAGGATGTGGGAGGTCGTTAGAGGCCAAAACCCCCATTATGGCGGCAACACCAAGACCATTATCCGCTCCTAGCGTTGTCCCGTTGGCACGGACCCAGTCTCCATCGACATACATATCAATCCCCTGCTTGTCGAAATCAAAATCAACATCGGCGTTTTTTTGATGGACCATATCCAAATGGGCTTGCATGACCACAGTTTTGCGGTCGCTCATTCCAGGGGTTGCTGGCTTGCGTATCAGTACGTTACCTATGGTATCAACTTGAGTTTCTAAACCCAGTCCCAGACCAAATTCTTTTATAAAATTTATGACGTGCTGCTCTTTTTTAGAGGCCCTTGGGACGGCATTGAGACTGGCGAAATTTGCCCAAATAACCTTGGGCTCAAGTGAAGATACAGCGGTACTCATAAAGTGATTTTTAACAAATTTAATCCTTCTATTTGGGAAGTAAAACATTACTTTGGGATTTATTTGTATGTTTGGATATGGGTAAAAACCGACGCATTTTCCTGGTGCTATTGTTGCCAATTCAATACTTTGGACTGCAGTTCCTCCAACCTTATTCAACCCTCATCGAGCAGTACTACAGCTTGGGTGTTTATCCCTTCATCAGCACTTTGCAGCGCTATTTATTTGGTTGGATTCCATTTTCAATAGGCGATGTTTTTTATACCCTTATCGGGGTAATGATTATTCGCTGGTTCTGGATGAATTCCAGGAGACTGATCCATGATGCCAAAGGCTTTTTCTTAGATTTGGTTGCGGCACTAGGACTTGCTTACCTGATGTTCAATTTAATCTGGGGGCTCAATTATCTTCGTCCCCCGCTTTATAAGTCCCTAGAACTCTCTCCTAAATACACCACCGAACAACTGGTCGCCTTGACCGAGCGTCTGATCGAAAAAAGCAATGCACTCCACAGAACCCTTGGCTATGCCGACAGCGTAAAAATAGACTTACCGTATACTCAAGAAGAAATTTTCGAGTACTCCAGACAAGGCTATGAAACCCTCGGAGTGATTTATCCTCAATTTGCTTATCGGGGCACGAGCATCAAACCTTCCCTTTGGTCCTTGGGCCTAACTTATATGGGCTACAGTGGGTATTACAACCCCATAACAGGAGAGGCTCAAGTCAATGAGCGCATTAAAAACTACAAATTCCCCGTGGTCAGTGCACACGAGCAAGCCCATCAAATGGGATTTGCCGCTGAAAATGAGGCGAATTTTATCGCGACCTTGGCCACAATTAATCACGAGAATACGTACATCAAATATTCAGGGTCAATTTTTGCCTTGCGTTACTGCCTGAACGAAGTTGCACGGAGCGATCGAGCGGCTTACGATCGAATGTTGCCGAGCGTCAATTTTGGAATACTCGAGAGTTACAGAGAAATGCGGGCCTTTTGGGAATCCTATAAAAACCCCTTAGAATCGGTATCAAAGGTTTTTTGGGATCAATTTTTAAAAGCCAACAATCAATCCAAAGGCATTCGAAGTTATAGTTATATGGTGGCTCTTTTGGTGCAATACGATCAGCAATATCCTTTATAAGTACCCCCTCTAAAAGAATTTACTTTTCAAGCCAATTTCAGCAGCGACTTTGCTATATTAGGTGTTCTCAAAATTTGGCATGCATGAAAAAGTATTTATTTTTCCTAATCACAATGGGAATTTTTAGTTCGTTATTGGCTCAAGACTATTTTCCAAAAAATGAGCAACTTAAAGAAAATTACGATGGACTTATCGCATTTACCAACGCGGTAATTCACATAGACGCCGATCGAGAAATTGACTCAGGGACCCTTTTGATCCGTTCAGGTAAAATAATTTCTGTCGGGAGCAATGTTAAAATTCCGGATCATGCCTTAGTTCATGACTTGGCTGGAAAACACATTTACCCTTCCTTTGTCGATGCGTACACTAATTTTGGCGTCGCAACCCCTAAATCTCAAGAGGGAGGACGAAGATCTCCGCAATACGAGCCCACCAGAGAGGGTTTTTACTGGAACGATCACATTCGTGCAGAACAAAAAGCCGTAGATCATTTTAAGTATGATGAAAAAACAGCCCAAAGCATGCGAGAACAAGGTTTTGGGGTTGTCCATAGCTTGCTCAAAGACGGGATCTCCCGTGGTAGCGGCCTGATCGTGGCCTTATCCGATGAGTCGAGCGATGCGGATCGCTTGCTTGAAACCAACGCAAGTCAATGTTTTTCCTTTGAAAAAAGCAGCCAAAGCAGCCAATCCTACCCCGGATCTCTCATGGGCGCTATGGCTTTATTACGTCAAATGTATCACGACGCTAATTGGTACCGAAACAATGGTGCGCAAACCGACCAAACCTTAGAGGCCCTTTTAGCCAATCAAAAAAAGCCCGCTTTTTTTGAGGCTGGCGATAACGCCAATACCCTTAGAGCCCATAGTATCGGTGCTCAATTCAATCAGCCCTATATTTTAGTAGGGGCTTCTGATGGTTATGAATACCTTAATGAACTCGCTCAAACCAAGGCCCACTTTGTTCTTCCAATTAATTTCCCACAAGCATACGATGTCACTGACCCTTATTACAGCGCACAACTCTCTTTGGAAGATTTAAGACGTTGGAATCAAGCGCCTTTAAATCCTAAGAAATTTGCGGAACAAAACATTAAATTTTCACTCAGTACTCACGACTTAAAAAGTCCAAAGTCTTTTTCAGAACATTTATCAAAGGCGATTGAATATGGGCTTGACCCCAAAGAGGCCTTGCGCGCATTGACCACGATCCCTGCTGCTCAATTAGGGGTGAGTTCAATGCTCGGGTCTTTGGAAGCAGGTAAACTGGCCAACTTCTTGATCAGTGACACACCCTTGTTTTCTGAAAACAGTCAAATGCAATCGCATTGGATTCTTGGAAAACCGTATAACATAAAACTTCAGCAACACAAAACCAGTGATGAATATCAAATTGCTATTGCCGGAAGAGCAGCACGTTTTGTTGTTGAAAATAAAGACGGTAATTTATCTTTAAAATACGGAGAAGGCGATAGTTTAGAAACCGGAAAAATAACGCAAGACGGACAATGGTTAAAGTGGCAAGTAAAAGATAAAGATCAATCTGGGGTCCTAAGAGCCATGGCGCAAATCAATCCGGACAACCTAGAACTCAGTGGTCAAATATTTTTCCAAGATGGTGAATCACGCTCGTTTGTGGCCAGTCCAACGGCGTTTACTCCGGGAATTAATCCCGATGCTGACAAAGACAGCCCGGGGGATTCAAAAGAGATGAGTTCTGAAGGATCGGGCCCTGAGGTTATGCCCATCACCTATCCCAATATGGGATTTGGACGTACCCAGCTTCCAGCCCAACAAACCGTATTGTTTAAAAATGCCACTGTTTGGACAGGAGAAAAAGAGGGCATCCTAAGCAACACCGATGTTTTGGTTAAAAACGGAAAAATTCAGGCCATCGGTACGGGGTTATCCGACAAAGGCGCCCGAGTCATTGATGCTACCGGAAAACATCTTACCGCAGGAATTATCGATGAACACACCCACATCGCCGCACTCACCATTAACGAGGGGGGGCAAAACTCATCTGCAGAAGTGTGCATCAGTGATGTAGTCAATCCTAAAGACATCAGCATATATCGCAATTTGGCCGGTGGCGTTACTTCGGCCCAAATCCTTCACGGTTCGGCCAATCCAATCGGAGGACAATCCGCGATTATCAAATTAAAATGGGGCGCTTCAGCCCAAGACATGCTTTATGACAACGCACCAAAATTCATAAAATTCGCCTTAGGGGAAAATGTAAAACAAAGTAACTGGAGTAGTTTTAGCCGATATCCTCAAACCCGTATGGGCGTGGAACAGCTCTATATCAATTACTTTAACCGAGCCCGTACCTATCTCGATAATAAGAAAAGCGGCGCCCCCTATCGCGTCGATGAAGAATTAGAGATTTTGGGAGAAATTCTGGAAGGAGAACGATTTATCAGCTGCCATAGTTATGTGCAAAGTGAGATCAATATGCTGATGAAAGTGGCCGAGTCATTTGATTTTCGAGTCAATACATTCACCCACATCCTTGAAGGTTATAAAGTGGCCGAAAAAATGGCCCAGCATGGCGTTGGGGGTTCTACATTTAGCGACTGGTGGGCGTACAAATACGAAGTTAAAGATGCGATCCCCTTTAATGCCGCAATCATGGCCCGTGCAGGAGTCACCACTGCGATTAACAGTGACGACGACGAGATGGCGCGTCGCTTAAATCAAGAGGCCGCTAAAACAGTTAAATACGGTGGAATGGACCAAGAAGAAGCCTGGGCTATGGTGACCATTAATCCTGCGAAATTGCTCCATTTAGATGACCGCACTGGAAGTATCAAAAAAGGAAAGGATGCCGATTTAGTGCTCTGGAATGAACACCCGCTTTCGGTTTATGCTCATGCAGAGAAAACCATGATTGACGGGGCCTTTTATTTTGATATTGATGAAGACCAAGCCCTGCGCCAATCACTTCAAAAAGAAAAAAATCAACTCATTCAAATGATGCTTTCTGATCAAAAGTCTTCAGGAAGTAAAGGACGGGCTCCTGGCAAGAGAGACCGCATCAAATTTGACTGTGAAACCATAAACTAATTGCTATGAATATCAAATATAAATTAAGTGTACTTATTCTTTCGTTAGTTACCATCATTGGGTTTGCTCAACAAACTCCGGCCCCAGCTCAATCAGAAACGATCACTCTGGTGGGGGCTACAGTTCATGTTGGCAATGGCTCGGTCCTTGAAAATGCTCATTTGATTTTTAAAGACGGAAAAATAATCGCCCTAGGGCAAAGTGACATTACCCCGCAAGGCCAAATTGTCAATGTGAGTGGTCAGCATATTTATCCCGGAATAATTGCCCCAGTCTCTTCATTAGGTCTGGTGGAAATTGATGCTGTTCGGCAAAGTAAAGACGATGATGAATTAGGGGAATACGGACCGAATATTCGCAGCCTTATTGCCTATAATGCAGAAAGCCAAGTGGTGGAAAGCATGCGTCCTAATGGCGTCCTTATGGCGCAAATCACCCCTCAAGGCGGCGTATTTTCAGGAACCTCATCGATTGTCCAATTGGATGCTTGGAACTGGGAAGATGCGGTCCTAAAAGCAGATGATGGAGTCCACCTACATTGGCCCAACACCTACCGACGCGGACGCTGGTGGATGGGTGAAGATCGCGGATGGAAACCCAATAAAGATTACGAAAAACAAGTAGAAACGATCACCGATTATTTTGATCGCACCAAAGCCTACATCGCAGAGAAGCCTGAAGTACCCAATCAAGCTATTGAGGCCCTGATGGGAACCCTTGATGGGACTAAAAAAGTTTATGTTTATGCCGATGGCGTTCGAGAAATCATGGATGCCGTAAGTCAGCTTAAAAATCATGGCCTATCAAAAATTGTTTTAGTCGGGGGCTATCAATCCGATCAAATTATCCCCTTTTTAAAGCGTCATGACATTCCTGTGTTGATCGATCGCGTACACTCATTGCCCCAACAAGCAGATGACGATTACGACAAGCCCTTTAAACTTCCTGTATTGCTCACCAAAGGCGGGCTTACCGTGGGCCTCAATGCGCGCGGAAGCATGGAGCGCATGAGCACACGAAACTTGCCCTTTTATGCTGGTCATACCTCAGGATTTGGCTTATCCGCCGAAGACGCACTAAAACTGGTTACGTCTAATACAGCCAAAATTCTGGGAATCGATGCAGACTACGGGACCCTTGAGGTGGGAAAAAGCGCCACACTGTTTGTCAGCAAAGGAGATGCTTTAGACATGCGCACCAATCAATTAAGTCATGCGTTTATCGACGGGCGTGCACTTTCTCTGGAAACGCATCAAACAGAACTTTATCAGCGTTATTCAGAAAAATACGGACAACAAACCAGAGATTAATTAAGGCTCGCTAAAGGCGTCGCGGTTCAATCGAACGAAGTTCATGGAACAACAACCAACTTTATTGACCAGCACCAATAATGGACTGATCAAGCAAATCGTTCAATGGCAGGAGAAATCTCGTGCTAGAAAAAAAGACGGTTTATTTGTGGTCGAAGGGCTACGAGAAATTAATCTCGCACACAAGGCGGGCTATCAGGGGTCTATGTTTTTTTATTGCAATGAAATTGCGCATAACCCTGCTGCCCAAACGAATCATATTGCCGCTTTGGATTTTATTAAATCGATCGGTGGGCAAGGCATAAAGACCTATGAGGTTAGCCTGGGCGTTTATAAAAAAATTGCCTATCGCAATTCTACAGAAGGGGTGATCGGGGTGTTTAAAAGTAAAAATCATGAACTAAAGGCGCTCCAACTCAAAAGTAAAAATCCGCTGATTTTAGTGGCTGAAGCTCCAGAGAAGCCAGGGAATATTGGTGCGCTTTTGCGAACCGCTGACGCCGCTGGCGTGGACGCTTTTCTCCTTGCCAACCCACTTACCGATCTGTACAACCCCAACATCATACGCAGCAGCGTCGGGGGGATTTTTACGACAACGATTGCCACGGGAACAACCCAAGAAATAATCGATTATCTCAATGGCCATAATATCGCTATTTACAGCGCAATTTTACAAGAGGCCATTCCCTACACTCAAGCGAATTACACCAATCCTACAGCGCTGGTGGTGGGCACTGAAGCCGACGGACTCTCCGAAACCTGGCGCGCAGCCAGTAAAGCCAAAGTGAAAATTCCCATGAATGGGGCTATCGATAGCATGAATGTTTCCGTTTCAGCAGGGATTTTAATCTATGAGGCCTTGCGGCAACGCTCAATTAATGCGGTCGAATCATAAGTGATCGATCTTTTTTTTAGAGGACACAAACCGATAATTTCTCTGCAATACCCGTTGGATTAAACGCGTTACCCCTGCTTAATAATTGAATCGCGCACGCGGGTCGATATGCTTGTCCACTCCCAAACTTTGTTGTAATTTTATGTTATGGCACCAGCAGTACTTGAGCAGGAAAATAAAGAAATCGCCAAGCAGTACAAAGAACTGCTCAAAATCAGTTATCAGACCCTTTCTCGGGCGGATAAAAAACTGATCAGAACAGCTTTTGACACCGCCGTCGATGCGCACAAAGAACAGAGGCGTAAAAGTGGTGAGGCCTATATTTTTCACCCTATTGCGGTGGCCAAAATTGTCGCCTCAGAAATAGGATTAGATGCGACCTCAATTGCTGCCGCCCTACTCCATGATGTGGTCGAGGACACCCCATACACCCTGGCTGATATCGAGCAAATCTTTGGGGAAACTATTGCCCGCATTGTTAATGGCCTCACGAAAATCTCCCACTTGGAATTTCAAAAAGATGTTTCCCTTCAGGCGGAGAATTTTAGAAAAATGTTATTGACCCTTAATGAGGATGTCCGTGTGATCATCATTAAAATTGCCGATCGCTTGCACAATATGCAAACCATGGACAGTATGGCTCCGGATAAACAGCTTAAAATCGCTTCTGAAACACTCTATATCTATGGGCCATTGGCCCATAGAATCGGGCTCTATAATATCAAATCTGAGTTAGAAGATCTAGGATTAAAGTATACGGAACCTGAAGTTTATCGAGATATTATCGATAAAATTAAAGAAAGCAAAGAAGATCAAGATGCCTATATCGCGGCATTTAGCGGGGTCATCCAAAAAACATTGGATACTGAGGGCATCCAATACGAAATCAAAGGCAGACCAAAATCCGTGTTCTCTATCCGACGTAAAATGATGCGTCAAAATGTTTCCTTTGATGAGGTTTATGACAAATTTGCCATCCGAATTATTTATGAGGGCAAGGCAGAGGACGAGAAATTTTTAGCCTGGAAAATATACTCTATCGTGACGGATCACTTTCGACCCAATCCAACCCGATTGCGCGACTGGATTTCAGCCCCTAAATCTGCAGGATACGAAGCGCTTCACATCACAGTAATGGGCCCTAAAGGCCGTTGGGTTGAAGTGCAAATCAGAAGTCAGCGCATGAATGAAATCGCCGAAAAAGGCTATGCCGCGCATTACAAGTACAAAAATGAACTGAGCGAAGATGACGGACTCGATCAGTGGCTCAATAAACTTCAAGAAACTTTGGAAAACTCTGAGATCAACGCTGTTGATTTTGTCGAAGAATTTAAATTGAGTCTCTATGCCAAAGAAATTTTTGTGTTCTCTCCTAAAGGAGATTTGTATTCTTTGGCCAAAGGCGCCACGGCCCTTGATTTCGCTTTTCACGTACATACCCAAGTGGGACTGAGCACCAGAGGGGCTAAAGTAAATGGTAAACTGGTCCCTTTGAGTTTTGAACTCAGCAGTGGAGACCAAGTCGAAATCATTACTTCGGACAAGACCAAGCCTACAGCAAACTGGTTAAATTACGCAATCACGGGGCGCGCCATTACTAAAATAAAATCTTCGCTCAAAGAAGAGCAAAAACAGATTGCAGCGGAAGGTAAAATTGTCTTGCAACGCAAATTAAGGGCTCAAAAAATCACCTTTAATGAAAAGACGGTTAATGAACTCGTTCGTTATTTTAAATTAAAAACCAGCCTGGATTTGTTCTATCGCGTGGGTGCCGGGATCATTGACAATACCATGCTCAAGAGTTTTGCGGCTTCAAGAAGCAATGCGTTTGTTAACTTTTTTAAAAATAGAATACGTCGCCCTCAGAATAATGAAGACGTCAATAAAGACGAGCTTACGGTAAAATACGATCAGCTGGTTTTTGGCAAGGACGAAGAAAAACTCGATTACAAAATGTCCCCCTGCTGTAATCCCATTCCAGGAGATGATGTGTTTGGCTTTTTAACCATCAATGATGGAATTAAGGTACACAAAACCACCTGTCCGAACGCCATTCAAATGCAGAGTAACTACAATTATCGCATTTTAAAAGCTCAGTGGATTGACTCCACCCAAAGAGAGTTTCAAGCGACACTTAAAATTAGCGGTATTGATACTTTTGGTATGGTCAATAGTGTGACTAAGGTCGTTTCAAACAACCTCCACATCGACATGAAAAGTGTCCATTTTGATACCAATGACGGCACCTTTACTGGAACCATTGTGGTCAAAGTAAAAAACAAGTCTATCCTTGATAACTTGGTGAAAAACATCAAAAAAATTAATGGGATCGATAAAGTCAGCAGGGTATAAATGACTAAATTTGAGGCTTTGTGATGAAGACACCCACAGACATCAATAACCAAGCCATCGTCAAAAATGTATTCACAACATTTTTGGAGGAAAAAGGACACCGAAAAACTCCTGAGCGCTTTGCGATCCTGTCTGTAGTTTACGACCAAAAAGATCATTTTGACATAGAATCACTTTACGTTAAAATGAAAAATAAAAATTACCGCGTTAGTCGTGCAACACTCTACAACACAATTGAATTATTATTAGAATGCGGATTAGTGCGCAGGCATCTTTTTGGGCAAAATCAAGCGCATTACGAAAAGTCATATTTTGACAAGCAACACGACCATCTTATTTTGGACAATGGAGAAGTCATGGAGTTTTGTGATCCCAGAATCCAAAGTATTAAGAAAACCATTGAAGAAGTCTTCGATGTGGACATAACCAAACACTCACTTTATTTTTACGGTCGCCGTAAAGGCAACTGATCATATTATGGCAGTAGATTTGTTATTAGGCCTCCAATGGGGCGATGAAGGAAAAGGGAAAATCGTTGATGTACTGACCAAAGAGTACGATATCATTGCGCGTTTTCAAGGCGGCCCAAATGCCGGACACACGCTGGAGTTTGATGGGATTAAGCACGTGTTACACACGATTCCCAGTGGCATATTTCATCCTACTGCGGTCAATTTGGTCGGCAATGGTGTGGTCATCGATCCGGTAATTTTCAAACGCGAATTGGATAACCTTGCCCCTTTTGGCATTGATATCCCCAAAAAACTTTTAATTTCTCGAAAAGCCCATTTAATTCTACCGACCCACAGACTGCTCGATGCGGCGAGTGAAGCCGCCAAAGGCAAAGCCAAAATTGGTTCTACCCTAAAAGGCATTGGCCCAACCTATATGGATAAAACGGGGCGTAACGGCATTCGCGTAGGGGATATCGAACTGCCCAACTGGAAAGAAAAATACCGCGCATTGGCCAACAAACACGAGGCGATGATCGCTTCCTACAAAGCTGACATTCAATACGACCTAGCGGAATTAGAAGTGGCCTTTTTCGGGGCTATTGAAACGCTAAAAACCCTAGATTTTATTGATAGCGAAGCGTATCTATTTGACGCCATGGCTCAGGGAAAAAGCATTCTCGCGGAAGGAGCTCAAGGCTCATTGCTCGACATTGACTTTGGAACCTACCCCTTTGTGACTTCATCCAATACCACTGCAGCTGGAGCCTGTACAGGACTGGGTATCGCTCCGAATAAAATCAAAGAAGTTTTTGGCATATTTAAGGCCTACACCACCCGAGTGGGGAGCGGCCCCTTCCCAACTGAGCTTTTTGATGAGGTGGGCGCAACCATGGGCCGCGTTGGCAATGAATTTGGCGCCACGACAGGCAGACCCCGTCGCTGTGGATGGCTCGACTTAGTAGCGCTAAAATATGCAGTGGCCATAAACGGGGTCACCCAGCTCATGATGATGAAAGGGGATGTCTTGAGCGGGTTTAACAAACTAAAAGTGTGTACTGCTTATAATTATCAAGGCAAAACCATTACGCATTTTCCTTACGATATTGATCCAGAACTCGTCACGCCTGTTTACACGGAACTCCCTGGTTGGAAACAAGACCTCACAGGCATGACCCAAGCCAATCAATTACCAAAAGAACTCATGGCTTATATCGAATTTTTGGAAGGGGAATTAGGCGTGCCGATTAAAATAGTTTCCGTCGGTCCTGACCGAAAGCAAACGATTTTGCGGTAATCTGCAAATTAGTCCCTATTTTCGTCACCTGATGTGGCCCGGTAGCTCTTATTTTTTGTATTTCTGTTTCCTAGGATTTTTTCTGGGCGCTCCCCTGCATGGGTGGACACAAAATTTAGTTTCTGAATCAGATTCTTTAGCCGAACCACCAAAAAAAGCAAATCAAGTCCAGGTAACTTCTGGGTATTTTGAAAAAAAACCTGAGTTTCCGGAAGCCGTAATCTACTCGCGTGATGCCAACGGACCCGTGCATATTGTCCATGACGGCGTCGATATGTGGTGTAATCAAGCATTGGTCTATTTCAAAGAAAATTTTGTCAAAGCATTCGGTGATGTCTTGGTGCAACAAGGCGATACCATTGAGATGCGCAGTGCTTATGGGGAGTATAATGGCAATACTTCATTGGCTTTTGCTGCCGGAGCGGTTATGCTTAAAGAGCCCACCTCGAGTCTTGAAGCAGACACCCTTTATTTTGACCGCGTAAAACAACAGGCCTATTACAGAAGCGGTGGTACCGTTCGCGATACCAGCAGTGTACTCACGAGTCAAGTAGGGAAACTCTATACCGAGAATAAAAAGTATGAATTTTCGGGTTCAGTGGTTATTGAAAATCCTGAATATACGGTTCACGCTCCGCGACTTGACTTCTATTCGGAATCAGGACTCGCTTATTTATACGGTGATTCCCGAATTGAAAGCCCGAGCAGTACGATTTATTGCGAACGAGGTTATTATAATACACGAAGTAATCGCGGTCATTTTGTTAAAAACTCGCGCGTGGATTACAACCAGAGAATACTCTTTGGGGACAGTATTTACTTTGACCGTGCGCTTGGCTATGCTTCGGCATCCAATAACATCAAACTGATCGATTCTACCAATAAAATGGTGGTGCGCGGTCATTACGCAGAAGTTTTCAAAGACAAAGACTCGGTCTATATTACCAATCGTGCTGTAGCGATTAGTGTTCAAGAACAAGATTCTATTTACATACATGCGGACACCTTGCGCGTGACAGGCCCACCACAAATGCGGGTCATTCGGGGGTTTCATGAGGCCCGAATGTTTAAGCCCGGTAAATCTTTGGCAGAGCGCACCTCTGGTCGATGTGATTCAATTGTGGTCTTTCAAGACCGTGGCTTAACCAAGATGCTCGGGCGGCCCGTGCTTTGGACAGGAGATCAACAAATTACAGGAGATACCATCCATTTGATTCAAGATCAAATCAATAATGAGCTGGATTCACTCAAGGTATTTGATAATGCATTCATGATTCAAGAAGATATTGACGGGTTTAATCAGGTCAAAGGCGCACAGCTCATAGGACGCTTTACTCAAAACAAATTAGACACCATAGATGTCATTAAAAATAGCCAGGTCGTGTATTACAGCCGGGACGACAAAAAGAAATTAGTGGGCATCAACAATACTGTGGCCTCTTCTATGCAGCTCTACATTAAAGAGCAGAAAATCAGCGGCATCCGATTTATCAATAAAGTTCCAGGTAAGGTTTATCCGCCTTCCGCGTTTCCTGAGAATGCGCGTATTCTTCCGGGATTTATTTGGCGCGGAAAGGAACGCTTATTTTTCAAAGACGATTTGTTTGGCGGCAAGACATTTCCTGCCTTAAAACCTATTCGTGGCATTGAGTTGCCCCAAGAATTAATGTTGCCGGATCATGAGCCGTTTGGCAGTCCTGCGACGAATGACGATACCTCTGCAGAACAAGACAAGTAATCGCCCTGAGTCCCATGGATCATAAAGAGAATTTTTATAAATATCAGGCCCAGACCACTCCTCACCCGCTCGGTTTGGTGGTGGATCATGCCAGTGGCTCGTATATTTATGACCACCTAGGAACAGCGCATCTCGATTTTGTTGCAGGGGTTTCCGCGTGTAGTGTTGGTCATGCTCATCCTGAAGTAGTTCGTGCCGTTCAACAACAGGCTGCGTCCTATATGCACGTGATGGTGTACGGGGAATATGTACAAACCCCAGCAGTCGAGCTATGCCGTAGACTGGCTGAATTAATGCCGGAACCCTTGGATACCACCTATTTGGTGAATAGCGGGACAGAGGCGATTGAAGCGGCACTGAAATTAGCCCGGGCATGGACCAAAAGACAGAAAATTCTATACGGTAAAAGAGCCTATCACGGCAATACCATGGGCGCAATGAGTGTCATGGATTACCCGGAACGCACAGACCCCTTTGGCCCTTTGATTCCCCATACGCGCCCTATTGCCTTTAATGATTACTCAGCTCTCGATCAAATTGACCCCGAAACGGCGGCCGTTATTTTAGAAACCATTCAAGGGGGGGCCGGTTTTATTGTTCCAGACCCGGATTACTTGAAAACCCTAAAGTCAAAATGCGACGCCGTCGGCGCACTCCTAATTTTGGATGAAATTCAACCCGGATTTGGGCGCACTGGACGCCTTTTTGGCTTTGAACACTTTGGGGTCGTTCCAGACATTGTGGTAATGGGAAAAGGAATGGGGGGCGGTATGCCCATTGGAGCACTCACCGCCTCCAAAGCGATGATGGAGACTTTTGCGACCAAACCAAAACTAGGGCACATCACTACTTTTGGGGGTCATCCTGTAATTGCTGCTGCGGCCTTAGCGACGCTCAAAATTATAAGTGGTGATGGATTCTTCAGTGCTGTCTTGGAAAAAGAACAGTTATTGCGACGTGAACTACAACATCCCAAAATAAAAGAGGTCCGCGGCAAGGGGCTCATGCTGGCGATTATTCTCGAAAACCCAAACCAAGCAAACGAATTGGTGTTGCGATCCGCAAAACGCGGGTTGATTCTATTTTGGCTTTTGTACGAAGACAAAGCTGTGCGTATTACGCCACCATTGACTATTTCAAACCAGGAAATTGGACAAGGATGCCAGATAATTCGTGAGGTATTAGACAGCCTCGATGCTTAATTCCAGACCCCGTGTTGATAAGCTTGTTAAAAAGTAAACCGCAGAATCCGGTCCAATTCCTCAAGGGTCACTTATATTTAATGAACAAACAGCTAAACGCTAATTATGCACCTAGGCCCTGAAGAGCATAACAACTTCTCTCTAACGCGTTTTGAATCCATGCTGCAGACCAATGACGTCTACTTTTTTGACTCTGAAGAGTTTGAGGAAATAATTCATCACTACTTAGAACAAGGAAAAATGGCCTTGGCAAAGAAAGCGACGCGTTTAGGGCTTGAGCAACATCCGACTTCTACGAATTTAAAATTATTCGAAGTAGAGATGTTTATTTTTGAAAACCAGCTCGACCACGCAGAAAAATTATTGGATGACCTCTATTTGATTGAACAATTTAACGAAGAGATTTTTATTCAAAAGGCAAATATCCTGTCCCGGCGTGATCAACATAAAAAAGCAATTCAACTTTTAGAACAAGCCCTTGAAATAACCGAAGACCCTTTAGATGTGCTCTCATTAATCGGGATGGAATACCTATTTTTAGAGGACTACGAAAACGCCAAGGGGTATTTCATGCAGTGTGTTGAAGAGGATACTGAAGACTATTCCGCGCTCTATAATGTGGTTTATTGTTTTGAGTTTTTGGAACAATACGAACAGGCCATCGATTATTTAAATGATTTTTTGAATAGCCAACCTTACTGCGAGGTGGCCTGGCATCAAATCGGCAAGCAATATTATCAAATTAAAGACTACAAAAAAGCGCTAGCCGCGTTTGATTTTGCAATCATCAGTGATGACCGGTTTATCGGGGCATATCTTGAAAAGGGTAAGGTGCTCGAAAAACTAAAGCAATACGAAGAGGCCATAGACAGCTACATGACGACTCTTGGTCTTGATGACCCGACCTCCTTTGCCCTTTTGCGCATTGGTAGGTGCTATGAGCGTCTCGGGAACGAAGAAATGGCCCTACAATTTTATAATAAATGTGTCACGGAAGATGCCCTTTTAGATAAGGCTTGGATTGCCATCACTGACTTCTACCTCAAAAAAAAGGATTATAAAAAAGCCTTGTACTACATCGATAAAGCAGTGAGCATTGATGCAGACAATGTCTTGTACTGGAAGCGTTACGCAAAAATAAACAGAAAGCTGCAAAACTTTGAAGAAGCAGAACACGGTTACCGCCGAACAATAGAGCTAGGAAATTACGAAATTGACACATGGCTCTCACGCTGTGATATTCTTATCGAATTAGGCGAGTATGAAGCGGCCAGAAAAAATCTGTTACAAGCGATTGAATTTTACCCCGAACATCCGGAAATAGAATTTCGCATGGCCGGTTTGTGTTTTATGCTACACGAAACCAATAAGGCCCAATTTCACCTGGTCAATGCATTGCACTTAGATTCAGAGTTTGTGATGATCTTAGAGATTTTATTTCCTGAGGTATATCGCCTTAAACTCGTTCAAGAATTAATCCAAAATCATCAAAAACCTTCGGTATAATTGTGTTATTTTTGAGGGTAAACCTCTGAAATATGCGGCTATCCAAGCAAACAATCACACTCTTTTTTAAGGGCATTGCCATGGGCGCTGCCGACGCCGTTCCAGGAGTATCAGGAGGAACAATCGCCTTTATTTCTGGTATTTATCCTGAGCTCATCAAAACTATTTCAGGCATCAATTTGGGGCTTTTAAAAACATTAAAAGACCATGGTTTTAAGGCCTTTTGGCAAGAAGCCAACGGCGGGTTCCTACTCACGCTTATCGCGGGGATTTTGGTCAGTTTTGTCAGTCTGATGCGACTGGCTAAATTTCTTATCGAGCAACATCCGATATGGATTTGGTCCTTTTTCTTTGGTTTAATTGTCGCCAGTGTCCTCTACATGGGACGTCAGGTAAGGCATTGGAATCTTTGGCGCTATTTGAGTTTGATCTCAGGGACTTTATTAGCCTTTTACCTAACACAATTGCCGAGCTACGGGGGTGTAGATCAAGCATGGTTTTTATTTTTTGCCGGGGCTTTGGCCATCTGCGCGATGATTTTACCCGGAATCTCCGGCTCCTTTATTCTAGTTATTTTAGGGGCTTATAAAACTTTGAGCGACGCCTTACACAATTTTGATATTCAAAAAATATTGTTGTTTGTCGGGGGTGCTGTTTTAGGCTTGTTGAGCTTTAGTCGTGTATTGCGCTGGCTGTTTAAGCGCTATCAAGACACCACCTTGGCCCTGCTTACAGGGTTTGTTTTAGGAAGTCTCAATAAAATATGGCCGTGGAAAGAAACTTTAGAGGTTCTCGAGCGCTCCACGGGACTGCGCTTTACAATGGAGCGATTTGAATTGGGCACCCTGAGTGAAGCTCAAAAAGCTACAGGCGATTTTGAAACCTTGAAAGCCCTAAGAGAACGCAGTATACTCCCCGGTGACTTTTCTACCATTAACCCAGGGGTCGACGCCGAAATTATTCCTGCGCTGAGTATGATGCTCATCGGCATTATTGTCCTATTAGGGTTAGAGTATTTAGGACGTGAAAAAGACACCAAATGAACCCAACGAGAAGCTTAAGCGATAAAATTTGGCTGGTCATTAAGGGAATCGCCATGGGGGCTGCCAACAAAGTACCTGGAGTCTCTGGCGGGGTCATCGCTTTTGTTGCTGGATTTTACGAGGAATTCATTTATAGCCTACAACGAGTAAATCGACATTCATTTTCACTGCTCCGTAAAGATGGGTTTAAGGCCTTTTATCGGGAAATCAATGGCGGATTTTTAGGATTGCTCATTACGGGTATGGTGATCAGTTATTTCAGTGTATCACAATTACTGGACTATGCGCTGATCCACTACGAACTCTATGTGTGGGGCGGTTTTTTCGGGATGATTATCGGCTCGATATATTACATCGCAAAGGACTTTGGACGGTGGCGTTCGAGTCATGGTTTTTATCTGCTACTCGGAGCCTTAGTCGGCTTGAGCATTAGCTTTTTAGAACCTGCGCGAGAAAACGATCAACTTTGGTTTGTGTTTTTCTGTGGCATCATCAGCGTCTCTGGAATGACACTACCGGGCTTATCTTGATCTTTTATTCTGATGCTTTTAGGCAATTATGTATTACTGCTTGTCGATTCAGTCAATGCCCTGTTTAACTTCTTGTCGTTCATGATCCAAGGCGAGCTCAATACAGCCGTCGCTCTTGAATTATGGCCCATGATAAAAATTCTGTTGGTCTTCTCGGCAGGATCCCTAGTCGGATTGGTTTCATTTTCTCACTTATTGGCCGCAGTGCTAAAATCCTATCGAAAGCAAACTTATGCCACGATTATCGGGTTTATCGCTGGATCACTAGGCGTTGTTTGGCCATGGAAAACCAAGATTTTCGCGACCAATAATTTGGGCGAGGTGCTTATGGACGCCAAAGGCCGGGAAATCATCAAAGACTTCGATCGTTATTTACCCGATCTTGCCCTTGCGCAAACGTATTGGGCCGTATTATTTATTGCCGTTGGCATGGCGATAGTCGTTGCCCTAGAAATGATTAATACCAGTAAAAAAGCGGTAAACAATGGCTAAATACGGACTTCTCGGACGCGCTATTGATTACTCTTTTTCCAAAGGCTTTTTCAATGAAAAGTTTCTTAAAGAGAACCGCTCCGATATTTATGTGAATCTAGATTTTCAGAGTATTGACGCTTTTATCTCGTGGTTTAAAACCCAAAAAGAGTTAAAAGGGTTCAATGTGACTATTCCTTATAAAGAGTCGATCTGCGCTTATCTGGACTATATTGACCCAAAGGCTGAGTCTATCGGTGCAGTAAATACCGTAGTCATTGAGCCAAGCGGCGCTTTATCGGGATATAACACGGATCATTACGGGTTTAGCCGTTCTCTGGATGATTGGGGGGAGATCAGCCCTAAAAAAGCACTCATCCTCGGCACAGGGGGTGCCGCAAAAGCTGTAGCGTACGCACTGCGGGGGCAAGGTTATGAAATTTTGCACCTATCGCGGAAAGCGGGGATACGGGACACACCGGACTTAGATCATGATAACGGGCGTACAAATTTCAAAAGTATTGGCTACCAAAACTTGGGTGCAGCACTCACAAAACAATACCCCCTAATTATTAATTGTACCCCTGTAGGGACCTATCCCAATATTGACCATTGCCCGGAGCTCCCCTATGCCGGTCTTGGTCCAGATCATTATTTATACGATTTGATATACAATCCTGAACAAACTGAATTTCTCAAGCGAGGGATCAAGGCAGGTGCTAAAATTAAAAACGGACGCCAAATGCTGGAGTATCAGGCTTTAGCCGCCTGGGATCTATGGCAGAAATCAGGAAGTTAAACAAAACCAATCCCTGAATTTTTTTTTGACCCCGGAGTTCTTATCTTTCAGGCCAAATTGACCCTAAACATTGAAACAGATGTCAGACCTAAATTCTACAGATCAAGCCTTAAGTACCGATAATATCGAGGGCCTTTTAACGCAATTTCAAAACCTGATAAATTCAGAACGGACCATTGCAGAGATTATTCACGAAGCCAATGCGCTTACGGACCAAATCGAACAATACTTTAAGGCAAATGAAGCGGCCAGCGCTAATGAAGCCCCCGACGCTACTGAAGACCCCGAAAAACCTACTGAAGACCCCGAAAAACCTACTGAAGACCCTGGGGCCTCAAAGCAAATGACTCTGAGCGCTGCTGAACAATGGGACAAACTCAGCAGAAGTTACCGTAAAAAAAGACGTAAGTACTTCGAAGAGCGCAATATAGACCTTCAAGAGAATCTTAAAAAAAGGATGGCGCTTATTGAGTCTTTTAAAGGCTTACTGACTGTAGAAGAAGACATTTCTAACACCCTAAAGACCTTTAAAAGTCTTCAGCAGGAATGGTTTGCCTGTGGCCCAATTCCGAAAAATGATTACGACATGGTTTGGCAGACCTACCGTCATCATGTCGAGAATTTTTACGACTACCTTGATTTAAATCGAGAATTTAGAGATTTAGACTTTAAATACAACTACGACCAAAAACTGAGAATTATCACTCAGGCGCAGAAATTGGTGGCTTTGGAAGATCAAAATTTGGCGTTCAAAGAACTACAGAAACTGCATAAAATTTGGAAAGAAGATATCGGTCCTGTGGCCAAAGAACATCGGGAGCCCCTATGGCAGACCTTCAGCGAAGTGACCAAAATAATTCACGATAAACGCCAAGAATTTTATCAAAATCGCGATGAAAAACAGAGCGAAAATTTAGCGAGAAAAAAAGCAATCATACAAGAAATAAAGGGGATCACAGCACAAAACGACCCCAATCACAAGTCTTGGCAAAAATCGGTTAAGCGCGTTCAAAAACTACGGGATGAATTTTTTGACCGAGGCCCGGTCCCTAAAAAAGAGAACAAAGCTTTATGGTCCGAGTTCAAGGAAGCGACCAGTGAATACAATCAGGTAAAGAATACTTTTTTTAAGGATCAAAAAAAAGAACTCATGGCCAATTTAAAGGCCAAGAAAGATTTGATCATGCTGGCCGAAAAACATCTAGAATCTACGGATTTTGAGCAAAGCACCCCCGTGATGAAAAAGATTCAGGCAGATTGGCGCAATATTGGTCCTGTGCCCCATAGAGATAGTGATAAAATTTGGAAACGATTCAAAACAGCGTGTAACGCTTATTTTGAAAAGCTGCAAAGCGAGCAAAAATTAGAGAACGAATCAGAGCAAAAAGCCTTAGCCAAAAAGAAGGAAATTCTCAAGGCAATCAGCAATAAAAACACGACCAGTTTTAAAGAAATTGGAGCGCTGGAGTTAACTGTTTCCCAGTGGATTGAAACTGGTAAAATTCCGGTGAAACACAGCCCCTTAGAAAATCAATTCTTCGACTGTGTCAAAACGCATTTAATGCAACTCGGGCAATCCGAACAGGAAGCCGCATTGACCAGCTTCCGTCTAAAAATAGAAGGTTTCGATGCTCAAGGTCAAGATCAATTATTGCAACAACAGGGACAATTAGTGGACCAGAAAATTAAAGAACTCAAAACCGAAATAAACCAACTTGAAAACAACTTAGGGTTTTTTCAAAATGTGGCTCAAGACAACCCCCTGTTGACCGAGGTGCATAAAAACATCGCAGGACACCGCAATGACTTGGCCCTTTGGCAAGAAAAGAAAAAGGTTTTACGGCGCCTATAGATTTTTGGCTTCCTGCCAATAAACTTCCATTTGGGCCAGGGTCATGTCTTTAATATTTTTGCCCTGAAGCTTGGCTTGTTGTTCCAAATACACAAAACGCTTGGTAAATTTTTTATTGGTGCGTTCCAAGGCCGATTCGGGATCAACACCTAAAAATCGCGCATAGTTAATCATGGAAAATAGAACATCGCCAAACTCGGCCTCAATGGCCTCTTTATCTCCTTTGACAATCTCATCAGACAATTCTTCCAATTCTTCCTTTACCTTATCCAGAACTTGGTGGGAGGCCTCCCAATCAAATCCAACACCCGCAACTTTGTCTTGAATTCTACTGGCCTTAATTATGGCCGGCAATGAATTTGGCACTCCGGACAGCACACTTTCTTTGCCCTCCTTGAGTTTGAGTTGTTCCCAGTTTCTTTTGACCTCTTCCTCGTCGGCTACGGTAATGTCTCCGTAAATATGTGGATGTCTGTTGATTAATTTGTCAGAAATGGCATTAGCGATGCTTGTGATGTCAAAACTTTGCGACTCACTGCCGATTTTGGCATAGAAAAAAATGTGCAAAAGTAAGTCTCCAAGTTCCCCTTCCATACCCGCTAAATCTTTGTCGAGTATGGCATCAGCCAATTCATAAGTTTCTTCAATAGTCAAATGCCTTAAGGATTCAAAGGTTTGTTTGCGGTCCCAGGGACACTGTGCTCTTAGCTCGTCCATTATGGTCAATAGACGATCCAAGGCAGCAAGTTGCTCTTTGCGATTATTCATAGGGTAAAATTAAAAAATCCTCAGCCGATTGACTGAGGTTTTCAAGGATATTATCACCTTGGATAAGGCTAATGATTACTCGCCCACGATGGGACCGATCTCAATAAGTCTCTTGTTGAGCGTTTTATTGGGCCTTTTCTTGAGCCTTTTCTTGAGCC
>ERZ888423.1281-NODE-1281-length-22090-cov-9.275743_pt1 | contig 22090 bp, 17 predicted proteins | sample MGYA00520523_ERZ888423 | MGnify/ENA primary metagenome ERZ888423 (study PRJEB32303, sample SAMEA104408611) | aquatic metagenome | biome: Brackish water; feature: Pelagic; material: water | place: Baltic Sea | collected 2014-06-08T10:24:00 | depth 30,27 m ...
ATTCGCGTTGGATACATCTTAGCACGCTGTCCGAATTTGCCGGACCACTTCACAGAAACGCGCGTATCTGGTTGATCGTCGCCGTTCGGCGCGACACCAAGCGCGATCGGACCCAGTGTAATGCCTGAAGATCGAGCTGGTCTTGTGTTTTCTCGGAAACCACTTTCAGGTTCGGACGCAAAGCCGCTTCGGCGATCGCTTCTGCGTCATTGTAATCGTTCTTTTGCCCCTTATTGAAAGGCTTAACGTAGATCGCTGGGATGATCCGAGGCTCAAAGCCCATTTTCCGCAATGTCCTGCTGACAAAATGCGCACTCAAACATGCCTCCATTCCAACAATACACCGAGGCAATTTCTCAAAAGTCGCAATCAACGCAAGCCGCTTGATCTGTTGGCGGATCACACGTTGCCCGTTGGGATCGAAACCCACCAAATGGAAAGTGTCTTTGCCAATATCAATGCCAACCGACATCAGTTCATCGAATTCAATCTTCGCCATGCTACTTCTCCTATATGCAGGTGAAACTAGGCTAACCTAACCTGCGGGGTGGAGCAGCCGGTACATCCCATTAGCTGCCGTTCGACCTACGCTCACGATGCTGCGGTGCAGCCCGTCGAAGCGGCCATTGGTGCTGAGCGCAGCATTTTGTTGCCTGAAATGTCGGTCCGCGGGGCAAACCAGACTTTGCCCTTCACGCAGCCAAAGACCGTTTTTCAAAACATAGCACCTGCGACGAGAAAGCGAAGCAGACCGTAGTTACTGTTGCGAAAGTTCGACCCTTGACGTCTATTATGAGATCCGAGGTTTTCACTCCTTTGGGCCCTGTTGGCTCCAAGCACTACACAAAAACCTGACCCTATCTATTCACGAAATTCTGTGACACAACTATTTTTCGTAAACACGATGCCTGTTGCCTTTCCTGGAATTTGTATAAACATATCGAAGGAACTTCCCATGAAATCTATAGCGTTAGTCTCCTTGTCATTGGTTTTTGTGCTTCAAACAGCCCCTTCGCGTGCCGAGGAGATTTGTATTGATGGTTTAACGGCACGACAGCAGTGTGTGTATCACAACGAAGAATATCGAAGTATTTAATTGCTTAGGGCCAACAACCATTGCACGAGAATGCAGTACCCTGAGGATCAGCCGTTTGCGGTGGCGTTTTTTGCATGTATGGAAGCGATGCGGTTCTTTTCTGAGGAGGTTCTCCGGGATCCGGAGTGTTATTGGGCTGTCGAATGTGAGTGACATTCGCCACTCCGATCGCTTGTCGGCATGTTAGGAGCACCCAAAGCGGTTCGCCAAACCGTTTTGCATCAGATCCAGAATATGCACCATTCGGTAAAGCGCGGCAGGCTGGGAGTGTCAGCAATTTTCACGTTATTGACGACACCGATATTGCCGGAGCAATTCCTTACCTTCGGGCTGGCTAAATGCGAAAGGATGCTCCGACTGAACGCAGCGGGGGCATCCATCAGGCTGATGCCTTGGGCTTGGTCGTGAAGGACCGTTTTTGAGGGCGGTCAGCCGCCCTCACGCAAAGTGGCCAACTTTTTCTCCGCCTCTCGGATCGGTTTTTACTCCGCCGTTGACAAAATCGCCGTGGTAAATGCAATTTTGTTTGAGTGCTCAAATATATATTGCTAGCGTAGCCCATGACAACGCTATCCCATTGGAGGCAACCGAATGAAGTCAGCGCAGATCACCCCCCCGCAGGACTGGGACCGAACCGGATTGCCGGCTTGGAGCTTTTTCAGCGAAGAGATGTTGTCGTTGGAAAAAGAAGTTCTTTTTCGTAGCCATTGGCAGGCCGTGTGTCATGTCAACGATATCCCGAACACTGGCGATTTTGTAACTCTTGACTTTGTCGGCGAGCGGGCCCTGGTTATACGTGGGCAAGATGGCGATGTGCGGGCGTTTCACAATCTGTGTCGGCATCGTGGATCGCGCGTCGTCGCCGAGCAGAGCGGCACCTGCAAGTCGGCCATCATTTGTCCGTTTCACGGCTGGGCCTATAATCTGGATGGAACCTTGCGCGGAGCCGCGCAGCCCGCGTCCTTGCCAAAATTGGACCCAGTGAAGATGGGGCTCAAGTCCTTGGAAATGGACGTTTGGAACGGGTTTGTCTTTGTGCGCTTCAAGCCGGGGCCGCAGCCAAAAATCTCGGACCTTTTGCGACGATTCGCCCCAGAATTATCGCAATATGACCTCGCTGACATGGTGCCTGACGGAAACGGGTTTTGGACCACAGAAGTCGAGGCAAATTGGAAATGCGTTCGCGACGTCGACAATGAGGGATACCATGTGCCCATGGCTCACCCCGGCCTTGCAGACTTGTTCGGAGACAACTATTACGACGAACCATTCTCCGATGGGGCATCGCGTTCGTTTTCGAAATTCCGCGAGGGTGCGGCGCGGCTCTGGTCTGTTCGCGCTTACAAAAATATCCTGCAAGCGCCGCTGGCCCTTGACGATGATCACAAGCAGGCTTGGCTTTATATCGGGATGTTTCCAAACTTGGTTTTTGGGATCTACCCAGATAGCGTGATTTTCTATCAGGAGTTTCCTTTGGCAAATGGCAAGACAATCCAACGCGGCGCTACATACCGGTTCAAGGACGAAGACCGGCGGATGCGGTTGGCACGGTATTTGAGTATGCGGATTGACCGGATCACCAGCAAAGAAGATGAACAACTGATTGAATGGACATGGGAGGCGGCGTTCTCTTCCGGCTATGATGGGGTTATGTTGTCTGATCTGGAATATGGCGTAAAAACTTATCACGATGCCTTAAGAAAGCTGTTCCCTGTGCTGAAAGAAGATGAGCCGCCCGCCGGAACGCTGGCGGATCGAAACGCCGCGCTTTTGTCGGAAGTGCAGGCCGTCTGAGATGGCGCGGGGCCTCAGCCGGGAAGACAAACAGGGGCTTACCCTGATTGGCCTGCCATTTGGCTATGCGCTAATTATGTTAGCAGCCCCATTGGCGATGGTCGTGACCTTTAGTTTCTGGACCCAAAACTACCTCGATATTGACCGCACACTGACTTTGGAAAACTACAGGGCGGTCTTTAGCCAGCCGATCTATCAAACGCTGCTGTGGCGGTCTTTGCGTATCTCGCTGATCGTCACGGTCGTTACGGTGGTATTGGCCTTCCCGATTGCATATTACTTGTCTTTTCATGTGAAAAAGAACAAGGCGCTATGGCTGTTCTTGATCACCGTTCCGTTCTGGACAAGCTATCTGCTGCGGGTGTTCTTGTGGAAGGTGATTTTGGGCTACAACGGTGTTCTAAACACCGCGCTGTTGAAGGCCGGAATCATCGAAGAGCCGCTGACCTTCATTTTGTATAATGCCAATGCAGTGGTGCTGACGCTGGCCCATGCATGGGCACCCTTCGCGATCCTACCGATTTTTGTCGCGCTGGAAAAGATTGACCGATCTTTGCTGGAAGCGGCAGAAGACCTCGGCGATGGTCCGTTCCGTCGCTTTTGGCGCGTGACATTTCCGCTGGCCATTCCCGGCGTGGTGGCTGCGACCCTGATCGTCCTGATCCCTACGGTTGGTGATTTCATCACCCCAAAGCTGGTCGGCGGAACAGACGGGCTGATGGTTGCCAACATGATCCAGATCCAATTCGGAAAAGCCAATAATGCCCCCCTTGGCGCGGCACTTGCGGTTACTTCAATGGTTGTCGTCGCGATTATCAGCGTTGGTATTTACCTGGTTGGCCGCAAAATCGGCGGGAGGGTCGCACGATGAAGCGTGGCACGGCACCGAATTGGCTCACGATCTATGCCGTTGCCTACATGGTCTTTCTCTATGCGCCTGTGGTTCTGTTGCCGTTGTTTGCATTCAACGATGCAACGATTATCGCTTTTCCACTCAGCGGCTTTACGACTGAATGGTTCAAAGTGCTTTGGTCGACCGACGCCCTGCATAGTGCGGTGGGCAATTCCGCTGTCGTGGCATTCGTGACTGCACTTGTCAGCACGTTCTTGGGGGCCTGTGCAGCCCGTGCGTCTTCGCGCTACAGCTTTCCCGCGCAAAAGGGCATAACGGGATTTATCATGCTTCCGCTTGTCTTGCCTGAGATCATCGTGGCAGTTTCGTTGATCGTGATGTTGATGCAACTGGGATTGTCCTTGTCGCTGTTGACGGTCGTGGCCGGGCACGTTTTGATCTGCACACCTTTCTCGATTGCGATCCTGAGCTCCGCTTTTGCGGGTCTGGATCAAAGCCTAGAGGAAGCGTCGTTTGATCTGGGTGAAAGCCGTTGGGGTACTTTTCGGCGCGTCACCTTACCGCTGGTGATGCCGGGGGTGATTTCCAGCCTGTTGATCTGTTTTACGATCTCGTTGGATGAATTTATTATCGCCTTTTTCCTGACCGGAACTGACGCGACCTTGCCCGTCTACATCTGGAGCCAGTTGCGGTTCCCGACCAAACTTCCCTCGGTCATGGCGCTGGGGACCATACTGCTTGCGCTCTCTGTTGGCCTGCTATTGCTTGCGGAATGGTTTCGGCGCAGGGCCGTGCGGCGTCAGGGGCTGGACGCATCTTCATCGGAAGGATTGCTTTGAACATGTCTACGACCAAACCCATTATTGAGCTGCGAGACGTCCGCAAAAGCTTTGGCGCGTTCGAGGCGCTCAAGGGCATCAACGCCGTTATCAACGAGGGGGAATTTTTTTCCCTGCTGGGCCCGTCGGGTTGTGGTAAAACCACGCTTTTGCGGATGATTGCCGGCTTTGAGCCACCAACAGCCGGCGACATCTCGATTGATGGCAAATCCATGGACGGTATTGCGGCAAATGCCCGCCCGACTAACATGGTATTCCAAAGCTATGCCATTTTCCCGCATCTAAGCGTTGCCGACAATGTTGGCTATGGGTTGAAAACCAAGAAGTTACCAAAGGCCGACATCAAACGTGAAGTGGATGGGGCGCTAGCGATGGTCGACTTGGTCGGATATGGTGACCGAGGGGCGCATGAGTTGTCAGGTGGTCAACGCCAACGCGTCGCCTTGGCCCGCGCGCTGGTGATGCGCCCGAAGGTCATCTTGCTGGACGAACCGCTCTCGGCGCTCGACAAGAAATTGCGCGATCAGATGCAGTTTGAACTGCGTGAATTGCAGAAATCGCTCGGGATTACCTTTATCCTCGTGACCCACGATCAGGAAGAAGCGCTGATCATGTCCGACCGCATAGCGGTGATGTTTGAGGGCGAAATCGCGCAACTTGCAACGCCTGAGGAGCTGTATCGAAGGCCCGCCACGCAGCGGGTCGCCTCCTTTATCGGCGTGATGAATTTTCTGGAAGCGAAGCTTGAATCGTCTAGCGATCAGGGGGTGACGCTTGATATTGCCGCATTGGGCAATGTGACGCTGCCCTATCAGGCGGTGCCACAGGGCATGAACCCCGCGCAGATTGCCAAAGTGGGTATTCGCCCCGAAATGCTGACGCTGCTTTTTGACCCGACAGACAAGGCTGAAAACGAGGTGCAGGCCGAGGTCGTCAGCAGCGATTACTACGGGGACATGACCTATTACAGCGTGTCGCTGCCCAATCAAAAAGACCCTGTCATCATATCGATGCGCAATACTGCAGGCCGTTCCATTGCTGCACCGGGAAGTCCGGTCCGCGTCGGTTGGGGCGTCGAATCTGTTGTCTTGTTCGAATAAATTGTAGGAGCGTGCCGTGAAGGACTTGGATCATCAGACCACTGATATTGGAACGCTCGTCGCGGCCCAAGAGAAAGGCTATGCGCTGGCGCAGCCGTTCTACGTTTCTGATGCGATCTTTGCGCAAGACGTCGAAAACGTCTTTTATCATGACTGGCAGTTGGCGGGGCACATCAGCGAAATCCCAGAAGCGGGTGATTATTTCCTGTTCGAGATGATGAAGGAAAGCGTCATTGTGGTGCGTGGAAAGGGCGGCGACGTTCATGCCCTCGCTAATGTTTGCCGCCACCGTGGATCGCGCGTTTGTATTGAGCCACGCGGCAACACAAAGCGGTTTACTTGCCCCTACCATGCTTGGGCGTTCAACCTTGATGGCAGCCTGTTTAACGCGCGGATGCTGGACGAAGAACATGACCGCAGCAAGCTGGGCCTCAAGCCAGTCGCGGTCGAGGTGTTTCACGGGATGATTTATGTGTCCCTGTCAGATGCGCCCGCCAGCTTTGATCGCCTGCGCGCAGATCTTAACCCGGTTCTTGCCCCGTTTGGCCTTGAACGGACCAAGATCGCCCACCGTGAAAGCTATCCGGTGCGGGCGAACTGGAAGTTGCTCGTGGAGAACTACAACGAATGCTACCATTGCACCGCAGCGCATCCGGAATTCGCGCGGTCCCACGTCACCCACATGGCGGCCGAGCGGATTGAGCCGCTGAACGCAGAAATGCAGGCGCGCTCGAAGGCGGCGGGCGTTCCCACAGACTATTTCGACTGTATCGGATCAGCGCGCCCCAAAGGGTCGCCGGACTATGCCTACAATCGTTATTCGTTGTTCGAAGGATACATGACCGGCAGCGAAGATGGCGCCGCGCTGGCCCCGTTGTTGGGTCACATAACCGCCTATGACAGCGGCGCATCTGATGTCTATATAGGCATCCTCAATCCAATGCTGATCTATTGCGATCATGCACTGATCTATCGCTTCATTCCCGTGGACAAAGGCACATCGATTCAAGAAATCATCTGGCTGGTGCACGAAGATGCCGAGGAAGGTGAGGACTACGATCTGGAGCGGCTGAAATGGTTGTGGGACGTGACCACCGTTGCGGACAAACGGATCATTGAGAAGAATCAAGAGGGCGTCAATTCTCGGTTCTATGAGCCTGGTCCGCTTGTTGCCATGGAAGCTTACACGCAGCGCTTCATCGAGGCTTACTTGACGACGTTGACCAAAGACTGAGGGCAGCCTATGAACGAAGATGCCGATCTTTACGACACACAACACATCGCTTTTCTAGAAGCAATTTGGGGCGAAGGATATCTGTCCCCCGGTGGCCCCGATGAGGTGGTACGTGTTTTGGAGGGGTGCGATCTGACCGGCAAACGCGTTCTTGATATTGGCTGTGGTTCGGGGGCGATCACTCTGTCTTTGGCGGTGGATCATGGCGCGGCACAGGTGGTTGGCGTCGATGTGGAAGCGCCAGTATGCGAGGCCGCACGGGCGCGGATCACTGCTGCGGGGGCGGCGGACCGCGTGACCATTCAACAGGTTTTACCCGGCCCATTCGCCTTTGCTGACATGACCTTTGATGTGGTCTTTTCCAAGGACTCCATCATTCACATTCCAGACAAAGATTTTTTGGCGCGAGAGGTCATTCGCGTGCTGCGTCCGGGCGGCTGGTTCGCGGCCTCTGACTGGTTGATTAGCCATGACGATGCGCCCAGTCCAGAGATGGCAGCCTATATCAAACTCGAAGCCCTTGAATTCGCCATGGCCTCGCCTGTGCGGTATCGGGATGCGTTAGCGGGCGCAGGCTTTTCTGAGGTCGGCTTGCGCAACCGGAATGATTGGTACGCGGAAATCGCCGGCGGCGAATTGGCCTGGCTGACCGGCCCTGAACGCGCTTCACTGAGCGACAGATTTGGCCAAGATTTTATCGATCACAGTGTTGAGACTTGGTCGGCGATGGTGGCTGTGTTGAGGTCGGGAGAACATTGCCCGCATCATATTCGCGGTCAACGGCCTGCCTAAAAGCAAAGCGCCCCGCTGATCCCAGCAGGGCGCAATGATGTTCAGGCTTGGGGCTTTTAGAAACCGGCTTTGATAAGCTCGAATTCCGCAATCATCCGTTCTCGCAGTTCAGAGGGAACGGGCGCCTGCCACAGCGTGTTGTCCCTGTGCGCCTCTGTGCTGTCCAGACCGACATAGGCCAAATCTTCGTTACTCATTGCGGCCATCGCGACAGCATTGCTGTGACCATAGCCCCATGAATTGACAAGATAGTCGGCTGTCGCAGGCTCAAGCCATGCGTTGATGAAATCATAGAATTTTTCCTCAGACCCAGGTGCGTCGGCCAGATGTGAATAGCCGCAAACCCAGCTAGACGATCCTTCTTGCATGTTGCGGGTCATACCAATCGGGTGGCCCTCATAGCTCATCGTTGAAAATGTTTCGTTCCATGCCCATGCAATCAGAACTTCACCACTTTGCATCAACTGCGCCAGCGATGCGCCGTCTGCCCAATAGGCGCGCACATTAGGGTGCACGCTGCGCAGGAACGCGGAGGCCGCGTCGAACTGTTCGTCAGTCGCTGTGGTCCAGTCCTTGACCCCAATCGCAAGAAACGCCAGCGCGTAGGCGTCGTCAACGTTGTCGCCAATCGAAATGCGCCCCTCATACATCGGGTCCGCAAAAACCTGTAGCGTGCTCAGATCATCCTCGGTGAGTTCATCGGTATTGTAGACGATTGCGGTGTTGCCCCAATCGACAGGGACAAAATAGAACTCGCCGTCTTTCATGAAAGCTTCGATGTCGCGGAAGGAGGGTTCAAGTTCATCCCAACGCGTGATCCGGCTGGTATCGAGCGGTGCCAAAAGGCCGGCCTCTATCCATTTTGGAATCGATTGCGAGCAAGGATGCGCGACATCGGCGCGAAAGCCAGAGCGCAATTTTTGAAATGCTTCTTCTTCATCGCCAAAGAATGCAAAGGTAGGGCCTTCGCCGTGTTGTTCAACATAGGCCGCGAAAAACTCGGGGTCCTCGTAGCCCGCCCAGTCAAAGACCGTGAGTTCCGCATCGTCCGCAAAGGCGGCAACACTCGTAAGCGCCATGGCGGCTGCGGCGATTGACGCCGTTTTTACAAAGTAATTCATGAATATCTCTCCGTTTCTTTTTTGCTGGCCTCGTCCACCAAAATTAAGAACACGACCTTACGAAAGTCTAACGGCATCTAGTGTTGACACAAGGTTTAATTGAGCGCTCAAATAAGTTTAGGAAATAGAAACCCATAAAGGCTCCTATGCGCGACCCCAGACACGACATCTTGTTCGAACCGCTACGGATCGGTCCAGTCACCGCCAAAAACCGGTTCTATCAGGTGCCCCACTGCACAGGCATGGGTTGGCGGCGGCCTAATGCGCTGGCGGCGATGCGCGGGATAAAGGCGGAAGGTGGCTGGGGTGTTGTGAACACGGAATATTGCTCGGTGCATCCCACTTCCGACAACGAGGCATTTCCTAATGCCGCGCTTTGGGATCAAAGCGACGTGCGGGCCAATGCAGCGATGGTGGATGCCGTTCACTCTCACGGGGCGCTTGCCGGTGTAGAACTGTGGTTGGCAGGCGGAATGGTCACAAATTTGTCCACGCGTTTGCCCGCGATGGGACTGCGCGACAGACCTCAGACAGATTATGGTGAAGTCACCCAAGGCCAGTCTCGCAAGATCGACAAGTCCGACATTCGTGACATCCGTAAGTGGCACCGCGATGCAGCCCTTAGGGCGGTCGAGGCCGGGTTCGATATCGTCTATGTCTATGCAACCCACGGCTACTTACTGTCGGAATTTCTAGACGCCGACACAAACACCCGCACAGATGAATATGGCGGGAGTCTGGAAAACAGGGTCCGGCTTATCCGCGAGTTGATAGAAGAAACCCACGAGGCTGTGGCCGGTCGCGCCGCCGTTGCCACGCGGTTCACCGTCGATTTGAACGAGCCCGAATCCTATGATGCCTTTGGTCTGTTGGCCGAATTACCCGACCTCTGGGATCTGACTGTCGGAAACTACGACATCGAAATGGGTCACTCGCGCTTTGTAAAAGAAGGTGCGCTGGTCTCGGACGTGGCCCGCGCTAAAGCGATGACAACCAAGCCAGTCGTTGCCGTGGGGCGCTTTACATCGCCTGACACCATGGCACAGGTTATCCGTTCGGGCGGCCAAGACATGATTGGCGCGGCGCGCCCGTCGATTGCAGATCCGTTCATCCCAAACAAAATTAACGAGGGACGCAGCGACGACATCCGCGAATGTATCGGCTGCAACATCTGCTACGCGTCAGATAGCCTGCACGTCCCGATTCGTTGCACACAAAACCCGACAATGGGCGAAGAGTGGCGGTTGGGTTGGCACCCCGAACACGTCCCCGCCGATCCCGACCCAGCATCGGTGCTAGTGGTTGGCGCCGGCCCCGCGGGGTTGGAAGCGGCGCGCGTTTTGGGGATGCGCGGCCACCGCGTGATGTTGGCCGAAGCTAGCCGCGATTTGGGCGGGCGCGTCACACGCGAGGCGCGTTTGCCGGGCCTGTCAGAATGGGCGCGGGTGCGCGACTGGCGTGTCGGTCAGATCGAAAAGCTGGATAACGTCGAAGTGTTTCGCGAAAGTCGGATGAAATTGCTCGATGTGCTGGAGCTTGGCGTTGATCATGTGTTGGTCGCGACTGGCGCCCGTTGGACAACAGATGGCATCGGACGCCATAGTGGTCTGGGTCTTAGGGATGCGGAACAATCCATGATGCTGAGCGCCGAAACCGTGCTGAACGGAGATCAGACACCAAAAGGCCATATCGTGATCTACGACGATGATCACTACTATCTGGGGCCGGTCATTGCGCTTGAATTGATCAAACGTGGCAACAGCGTGACGCTTGTGACACCGCAGGGGCGCGCTTGTGCCTTTGGGGGTATGACCCAAGAACAAACCCAAACAATCGCCAGTCTATTGGACGCAGGAGTGGTCATTTGTGCGAACCAGACGGTTGCAGGGGTTAGAAATGCCACCGCGACCCTGTCTTGTGTGTTCACTGGCAGGGAAACGCAGCTTTCTTGCGACGCAGTTCTGCCGCTCACCCGTCGCAAACCCGTGACGGACCTTTATGATGCTTTGCTCGCCCACACCGCAGTTGATCGCATCCAATCCGTAACGCGCATCGGTGACGCCGAAGCACCGTCTATCATCGCGGCGGCCGTTTATTCCGGCCATCGTGCGGCGATGGATCTTGGAAAGTCGATTGATCTTGCGGCACGTTATGGCAAACGTGAACACCCCAGATTGGACTAACTGGCGCTGGCCGCCATGTCCGCGGAGACCTTCGCCAAGGCCTGCTCAAGAATATCAAACATCTCGTCAATCTGATCCTTTGTGATCACAAGCGGCGGCGAGAAGACCGCCATGTTGATCAGCGGACGCACCATCAGGCCAAGCTCTTCGCAAGCGGCGTCGATCTGCGCGCCTAAGGTGCGCTCGGCCTCAAGGTCGTCGGCCTTGCAGTCAACGCAGCCCAGCAAACCCATCCCGCGCGTATCGCCGACAATGTCAAAGCGGGACAGCGCAGCAAGGCGCGCCTGAAAATGCGGTGACACCTCGCGGACATGTTCCAACAGACGTTCGTTTTCGAATATCTCGATGTTCTTGAGTGCTGCCGCGCAGCACACCGGATGCGCGGAATAGGTGTAGCCATTGGTAAACGACGATGCTTCGTCCAACCCGGTCATCTGTTCCATCACCCGATCAGAAATGATGCACGCCCCAAGCGGGAGGTAGCCAGACGTCAGCCCCTTGGCCGATGTGATCATATCCGGCACGATCCCGAACACAGCCTCGGATGCGAACCAATGGCCCAGACGGCCAAATCCAGTCACGACCTCATCGGAAATATATAGGATGTCATTGGCGCGGCAGATGTCCCATGTGCGTTTGTGGTATCCTTCAGGAGGAACAATCACGCCGCCTGAACTCAGGATCGGTTCAGCGATAAAGGCCCCGATCTTATCGGCGCCAAGCTCGTCGATCGCGGCTTGAAGATCAGCAACTTTGGCATTGCACCATTCGGCCACGCTTGTGCCTTTGGGTCTGCGATAGGGGTTCACGTCGGGCAGAAAATGCACAAGCCGTGTTTCGAAATCAAAGTGGCTTTCGTCGCGCTCCTTGCCGGTCACGGAATGTGCCAGATAGGTGGACCCGTGATAGCCTTTCTCGCGCGCAAGGATCATCTTCTTTTCCGGAAGTCCGCGCCGGTTGTTGAGATATTGCATCGTCCGCAGCGCCGTATCGACCGCCGTGGAGCCGCCGGTGGTGAAGAACACATTGTTCAGATCGCCCGGTGCCATTTCGGCAAGCTTTTTGGCCAAAACAGCCGAGGGCTCCGTCGCGTTGGTAAAGGGCGAAGTATAGGATAGTTTGATCACTTGGTCGGCAATGGCTTTGGCCATCTCGTGGCGCCCATAGCCGATCTGGCTGCACCACATGCCACCGGGGCCGTCGATATAGCGTTTGCCCTGCGCATCCCAAAAATAGATGCCTTTGGCGGAATCGACGATCATGTTGTCATAGCCGCGCCAGTCATCCATCGCTGCCCAAGGGTGGATTTGATGCTTACGATCCCATTTGGCCAAGGTTTCGGTGGAAGGCGTGTTTGCGCGGTCATGCAGATTTTGGCTTGCCTTGGTCATAACGGGCTCCGGATCAATAAGGACGTGGCGGTGTTGCCCGCGCACGCGTATTTGAAAAGAAGGGCTTGTCTTGCTGCGTGACGGAGACCAATCGTTTGTCCCATTTGCCCTCTTCGTTGACGTAGATTTCTGCCCAAATGTCGTCGATGATATCGACGCCGTAGGGGGCTCTTAGCTCGGCGAGGGCGATGTTGCTTTTCATGGTGGGCGACCAGACGCCCGAGGTCACAAAGCCGACCTCTTTCTTCTTCTGGTGATAGAGCAGCGCACCGTTGGCAGGTTTGAAACCCTCAATGTCAATCTTGACCAACGCGTATCGCGCACCGCTTTCGCTTTGCTTAAGCAACGCGCGGCGGCCATTAAAATGGCCCTTGTCAAAATGAACCATTTTGCCGAACCCCAGTTCAATCGGCGTGCGACCACGGTGCAGACGCATGGCCGCGTGAACTGGTTGAAAATCAACGCCCGCAGCGATGAACCCTGCCTCGATCCGGCACATGTTCAAGGCCTCGAACCCGATGGCGCGAAGCCCCCAATGATCTCCCGCCGGCCAAAGCCTGTCCCAAAGGGAATTTGCTTTATCCCAAGGCACCCAAATTTCGTAGCCCAGATCGCCCGTGAACCCCGTGCGCGAGATCCAGATGTCGGGCTCAATTTCGCGCCAGTCGAAAGGTTTCATCGTTGCAACGTCGGAAAAGCCTGCGTCTTTTAGCACGGACCATGACGTCGGACCTTGCAGGGACAGGGCGGCGATCGTATCGCTTTCGTCAATGATCCCGACGTCATAGCTCCATGCAGCATCCAAAAGCCATGTGAACATCGGTTCCTGGCAACACAGGCGAAAATCAGTCTCGCTGAAGCGGAACAGGGTGCCGTCATCGATCAGCATCCCGTCTTCGTCACACCACATGACATAGCCCACACGCCCATCGCGGATTTTCGACACATCGCGCGTAACCAACCGGTTCAAGACGGCCAGCGCATCGGGTCCGGTGATGCGATATTTGTGCATGGGCGAGATATCAAACAGCGTCGCCTGATTGCGAATCGCGAAATATTCAAACTCGACTGTGTCCAGCACCAAAGGCGAAATATATCCTGCCCAACCGGTCCAGGATTTCGCACGGCTGAGCGCGTTTAGGCGATCAAAGAACGGCGTCTCGATCAGCCCCATCGGAACGTGCTTGGGTTTGGTTGCTTCGCGTCTTGCCATTAGCCCAACACCCCATCTTTGATAACCTGCATCGCGGCATTACGCCCTGCGGCCCCCATCACATCGCCGCCGGGGTGTGCTGACGCCCCACACAGGTAAAGCCCGCCCACGCCAAAGGCGTAGCGCGACACCAGATTGGCGGGTCGCACGGTCAGAATCTGGTCAATGCCCATTTCCGCGTGGTGCCAATGCCCACCCGGTGCACCGGTCATTTTTTCGATGTCGACTGGCGTCAAAACCTGTGACTTTGAAACCAAGCTGCCAATCCCCGGGGCATAGCGCTCAAGCGTTTGAATCACGTTTTCTAGCAACTGTGCGCGTGCCTTTTCCGTCCATCCGCCTTCCAGCGCATAAGGTGCATAGCTGACGACTGCCGACAGGATATGCGTCCCGTCGGGCGCAAGGCTGGAGTCAGTCAGGGTGGGGATGACGGCCTCGATCAAGGGTGCCGGTGACATTTCGCCGTATTTGGCGGGGTTAAATGCGCGTTCAACGTCGCGAGCCGATGGCGCGACAAGCAGTCGAGCGGCTGATTGTTCCTTGTTTAGACCAGTGAAGGTTGGCGCCGCGTTCAGGACAAGATTAACTTTGGCGGTCGTTCCCTTGTTGCGCAAATTGCGCATCCGGCGGGCGGCTTCGACATCAAAGTTGGCTACGCCGGCGATTTGCATAGTTTGCATCGCACCCGCGCTCGACAGGACGGCATCTGCATGCAACGTGGTGCCATTCGTCAGCAAAATGCCCTGCACCCGATCATGCGCGATAACGATGCGTTCAATCTGCACGCCGGTGCGGATGTCCACGCCTCGATCACGTGCCGCGCTTTCAAATGATGCCGCGACGGCCCCGATGCCGCCCATAGGCAACGTCACAACGCCACCATTGCCCAACCGATACATGAGCGAAAAGGCGGTGCCTGGCGAACGCGGACCAGCGTATCCACCGCGAACAGCATCGGCGGTCAATGCGCCTGCTAGTGGCCCGTCCGATATCTCGTCTAAGATCAGATCAAATGCGTTAGATAGAATAACGCGCAAAAATTCACGCATGTCTTTCTTGCCCAACCGCTTCAGGCCCCACCCGAGTTTCCCCAGCTTGGCCAGTTCTCCAAGGGTTGTGGGATCCAGAACGCCGCCAGACAGGGCAGGCGGCGGCCCATCTGCGAGTTGGCCCAACAAACCGGCAAATTTCTTAAGTCGTGCATATAGGGTTGCGAAGGCCTGAGCGTCGGGATGAACGCGTCCATCTGCGAAAGCGGCGGTTCCATCGTTGATAACTACATGATTGCCATCTGGCGAAAGTGCCACCGTAGGCAGAGCCCAGGTATCAAGCTTTAGACTGAGGTCTTTTGCGACGCTTGGATTCAAATTGTATAACAGATGCGCTATTTCGGGGACTTGTGCGCCATCAAGATCGGCCGTCTTTGACATACCGCCAATGCGATCGTTACGTTCAAGGACGCAGACAGACTTGCCTTGGGCGGCCAATGTGGCCGCGGCGGTCAGGCCATTGTGGCCCGCCCCAATCACAATCGCATCGAACCGATTTTCTGACATTGAGCGTCCCCTCATGACGCAAAACTTGGCATTGATTTCGCCTTGCCGATGTTGCGCAGGATTTCTCGTGCTGCGTTCGCGCCCGGTGCTGCCATGACGCCGCCGCCGGGATGGGCGGATGACCCGACGATGTACATTCCGCGAATGGGGGTGTCGTATTGCGCGTATCCGGGGACGGGGCGGTTGAACAGCAATTGATCAAACGTCAATTCCCCCTGGAAGATATTGCCCTCGGTCAATCCAACCTCTTGCTCGATATCCCACGGCGTGCGGATTTCGGCATGCACGACACGCTGACGGATGTCTGGGCAGGCCACTTCGAGTTTGTTGAAAACGCAGTCCGCGAAAGCCTTGCGCGTTGCATCGGTCCAGTTCTCGCCAGCACGCACCCCGTCGACTTCCAGATCATAGGGCGCGTACTGCACAAAGACCGTCATCATGTGTTTGCCCGGCGGCGCCATTGTCGGGTCAATCTGGCTGGGGATGAGCATGTCGAAATAGGGGTCAGCCGACCAACGCCCGTCTTTCCAGTCGTCGTAGGCACGTTCCAATTCGTTCAAGGACGTCGAGCAATGCATATCGCCGCGCAAGAAATTGGCGCCCTTCGGGGCGGCGGGAAATGATGGCAATTGGTCGAGGGCGATGTTCAACTTGGCCGATGATCCACGGATCTTAAAGCGTTCCACGGCTTTGGTGAAGTCCTCGGGCAGATCTGCGCGGTCGGTATGATGCAAGAAGGTGCGTTTCACATCCATGTTCGATGCCACGATTGGCGCGTGATATTCATCGCCGTTTTCCAAAGCGACCCCAGTGATCTTGCCGCCTTTGACGACAAAGCGATCAACGCCTGATCCCTTAATGATCTCGCCACCAGCTTCTTCAAACGCAGCGCCAAGCGCATTGGAAATCGCACCCATGCCACCGCGCGCAAACCCCCAAGCGCCAATCGCGCCGTCAACATCCCCCATATAATGATGCAGCAAGACATAGGCCGTTCCAGGGGAGTAGACACCGAGGCCCGTGCCTATGATGCCGGCCCCTGCAATATGGGCTTTGATCAAATCGCTCTCAAAATATTCATCGAGAAAATCACCAATCGACATGGTCCAAAAACGCAGGGTCTCCCCTAGTTCTTTTGCCCCAAGTCCGTGGGCCTTTTTGATCAGAAACAACAGCTCTGATAGGTCGCGCGGCCTAAGTGATGTCGGGTCCGGTGCATTGCGCAGCAGGAAAGGCCGGATAAAGCGGCACTGACGGATCACGGCCTGAGAGAACCTGTCATAGGCATCCGCATCACGGGGGCTGTGACGTGCCAATTCACGGCGCAACGCATCATGGTCTGACATGTAGGCAAAGTAATCACCCTCGGGTGTAAACGTCGCTCCGCCCTCGTAAGGTATCACTTGCAAGCCAAAGCGCGGCAGCTCCAGGTCGCGCACGATTTCACGGCGCAACAGGGAACAGACGTAAGAGCAATTCGAATAGGTCCAGCCGTCAATAAGTGAACGGCTTACGGCCGCCCCGCCAATCCAATCATTCTTTTCGACCACAAGTGTTTTAAGGCCCGCCTTTGCCAAATAGCACGCGGCCGTCAGCCCGTTGTGGCCCGCGCCTGCGACGATGGCGTCGTATGTATCGTGTTTTCCCAAGTCAGGCCCTCTTGTTGCCATGCCAGCCTAGCGCGGGTGTTGCGGGCGGTAAAGTTCTTTGAGCGCTCAAATAAACTTTTTTGAGCTGACAGTCAGGTGCGAGTATGGGACAACGTTGGGAACAAAAAAGGAAGATAACACGGTGACGGTCAAACCATCTTCGCAACGCCCGCGCAAGGAACGCAAAGAAAATGCCGATATGCGCCGCACTCAATTGCTGGAAGCGACACGTCGATCCATTGTTGCAAATGGATTGGCCAAGACCACTTTGGCGACCGTTGCAAACGAGGCGGGACTGTCACAGGGAGTCGCCGTCTTTTATTTCAAGTCCAAAACAGGGCTTCTAACGGATACCCTGCGCGATCAGTATCAACGCTACGATCAGAATTGGAAGAAGGCATTGGCGGATGCCGGAGATGATCCGCTGGATCAACTCATCGCAATGATCAAAGCCGATTTCGCGCCAGAAATATGCGATTCCGACAATCTTGCATTGTGGTTTGCTTTTTGGGGCGAAGAGAAATTTACGCCGCAATATGCTGCGATCTCCAGCGAATTTGATATGTCCCACAGGGATGTCATGCGGAGCATTTGCACGGTGCTGGCGGAAGAATCCGACTCTGACGGCGACGACGTTTCCGACTGGATCGAAAATGTGTCGGACGGATATTGGCAAAAGCTACATCTGCATCCTGGGAGCACTGATCCAGAGCTCGCAACCGCAGCGACCCTTCGACTATTTTCGCAACTCATGCCGAAATATGCAGCGCGAATTACGGAGTTGTCCGACCAGTCGCTATTATGATGGGCCCTTTGGAGGGCACCGGGCGGAAACCATGGGCCTTGTTGCGCGGATGCTCTTGAACTCGGAACGCGCCCTACCCGAGATGAATTTCAAGCGGTACGCTTACGACGCGGGCGACCAAGTCCAGCCATCTGGTTGAGAACCTAGACGTCAATCGTGGATTCTGTTTTCTGATTTTCGAAGGTGCGCGCCTTTCGCTTTGGCCCAACATCTGTCTTCCAGCTGCCCATGAGAGTTTCGCTCCGCCTGCGTTGGGTCTAGCCGGTGGGTTTCTGCCAGGCCATCCGCCCGCGGGCTGCGATCTCGGCGATATGGCAGTCATGTGTCGTCGGAAATTCGGCCGCATGGGGGCTCAGGATAGCGTTTATGGGAGGTGGGATCGTCATCTCGATCATCAATCCGAACCGGGCGGCAAGTATTTTTAATGTTGGTTCTCCTTCGTATGCTCCGTCTGCGGGGAACAGATCAACCGGACCGTCGACTTGACCCAAGAGACTTGGCAGCGCTGTCGGATCGCCGACGTCATCGTTGGTGAGGTCCGCGCAGACGATCGCGCCACTAACAAGGTGAAGACCGAGGTGGCGCTTGTGCCAAGAGCGCCGTTTGCGCTTGGTTTTATGTTTTTTCTCAAGCTATTCGACTTCGCCGAAGATCTTCAGGCGGATACTATCCACTGCCAGATGAACCGGATTAGATGGGGCCGTTTTGCGCGTCACGTGCAAAGTCAGGCACTCGCCCCGGCGCGATAAGGTGGAGAAATCCGGTACCGCGATCGCAACCCCCAGCAAGGCGGCGATGGAGCGAATCAAGCCTTGGGCTTGCCGCAGCGGTTGGTGGAAAGCCATCCCTAGCGTCAGATAAGTTTCAACCGCCAGATCTAAGTAGCGCTGCTGCCCGCCTGGCGTCGTTCAGCGTGGCGCTGACCACAGGCCAAGCGCATCTTCGTTGATCCTATCCCTTTGTTTGAGAACGGCTTTGTCGCGCCTGAAGTGGTTGTCTGATGGTGTGACGTTGTTCATGCTCTCATGACAACGCTGATGGTTGTAGTGATCAACGAAGGCTTCGATTTGTGCTTCATGATGTGCTGGGCACCCCACATTCTCGCTGCCATGCTGGCCGTCGCGTCCATAGGCGGTGTAGTGGTGTGGCGGATACCAACGTCAGCGCCACAGTAAGGGCAGGGTTCGGGGGTATCTTGGCCATGGCGTTTCCATGGGGTTGAGCGGCGCGGGCGGCAAGCGGGAATTTATCCTGCGCAAGGACGAGGCATGCCCGATGTTGCGCTAATTTCTGTCAGAAGGTCTCATTGGAGGGGCGAACATACCCGCTGCCACAAACCGCGCTGACCAATTGGCGGTCACACAGGAAGACTATGCCAAATTGCGCGCGTTGATTGACACTATGCCAACCGCGCAAGCGATGCTGAAACGCGAAGGTGGCACCAGCATCAAAGACGTTGTCGGCCATCGTACCCATTGGCAAGCTGGAAATGAGCGGAAATTCCTGCCCCCGGCTACAAGTGTAACTAACCCAAGGCGTATAACGCCGACCTACGCGCTGCCCAGTCCGATCTGGATTGGAACGATGCGCGCGATATTATTGCGGTGAACCACGCGCGGCTGGTTGCGTTCATCCAAGCGCGCGATAATGCAGTGCTGTACGGCGGCCCGATGCGGGGCGGTGGTAACGTACGGACAACGGGCCGCTGGGCCGAGGCCAAAGGGCAAACACACTACCGTTCAGCCGCCAAATGGGTGCGCACTTGCCAGCGGGCCAACGTCGCCTGAATTCGCGCTTTGCATTCGGCGCCCTGTGGCGTATCCATTCGCCATGACCAACGCACAGACCCAGATCAGCACCCGACGCCGACGCTAACCGCGCCGTGTTTTCTGTTGATCGGTGTTCCGCACTGTCATTTTCCTGGATAAATCGTTGACTTGGCCTTGCCCCTACGCCACCAACAGGCCTTCATTTTTTGCAAAGGCATCACACCATGATCCCCACCGTCCTGCCGACCTATAACCGCGCGCCGCTGACTTTTGTCAAAGGCGAGGGTAGCTGGCTTATCGAGGCAGACGGGCGACGCTTTCTTGACTTTGGAGCAGGGATCGCCGTGAACTCGCTTGGCCATGCGCACCCTGCCTTGGTGCTGGCGCTGACCGATCAGGCGGGCGCGCTTTGGCATACCTCGAACCTCTATCACATTCCTGCGCAACAAAAATTGGCGGATGCATTGGTCGAACACACTTTTGCGGACACGGTGTTCTTCACTAATTCAGGCACCGAGGCCTGTGAGCTTGCCGTGAAAATGGCGCGCAAATACTGGCACGATCAGGGGCAGGGTCGCAGTACGATCGTCACATTCACAGGCTCGTTTCATGGCCGCTCTGCTGCTGGTATTGCGGCAGCTGGATCGGAAAAGATGACCAAAGGCTTTGGCCCGCTCTTGCCCGGTTTCCAAAGTCTGCCGTGGGGTGATCATGATGCGCTGACTGCCGCTGCCGCTGATCCTTCCGTTGGCGCCATCTTAATCGAACCTGTGCAGGGTGAAGGCGGCATTCGCCCGCTGCCTGATCAATGTCTCAAGGGGCTGCGCGATCTGTGTGATGAACACGGGCTGTTACTGATCTTGGACGAGGTTCAATGCGGCGTCGGGCGCACGGGCCGCCTGTTCGCGCATGAATGGGCCGGGATTGAACCTGATATCATGATGATCGCCAAGGGCATCGGTGGGGGATTCCCGCTTGGTGCGGTGCTTGCGACTGAAAAAGCCGCGAGTGCTATGACGGCAGGCACCCATGGGTCGACCTATGGTGGGAATCCACTGGCCTGCGCAGTCGGCGCAAAAGTGATGGAAATCGTCGCGACTCCCGAATTTCTGGCGGACGTGAACCGCAAAGCCGGGCTGCTGCGCCAGAAACTCGAAGGGCTGGTTGCCCAACATCCCGATGTCTTTACAGGTGTGCGCGGGGCGGGGCTTATGCTTGGCCTGATCTGCAAAGCATCCAACCTTGATATCGTCAAAGCCGGCTATGATGCGGGCGTGCTGACGGTGCCCGCCGCAGATAACGTGATCCGATTGCTGCCGCCCCTTACGATCAGCGACGACGACATCTCCGAGGCCGTCATCCGTCTGGATCAGGCAGCGACGCAGATTGCGCGGTCCTAACTTCTTTTGTTCACATACACTCCTGGGTCTGGGGCCGCGCCCCAGTCCTCCCGAAGCAGAAAGCCGAAACCATGAGCCATTTTCTAGATATCCACAAAACCGCACCCGATGATCTGCGCGCAATGATCGATAGCGCGCGTACCATGAAGGACGCGCGAAAAGGCAAACCCAAGGGCACGCTGGACGATGATCGCCCGCTCGCGGGTCAGATGGTCGCGTTGATTTTTGAGAAACCATCGACCCGTACACGCGTCAGTTTTGACGTTGGCGTGCGCCAGATGGGCGGCGAGACGATGGTGTTGTCGGGCGCAGATATGCAGCTTGGCCACGGTGAAACCATCGCCGATACTGCGCGCGTGTTGTCGCGCTACGTTGATCTGATCATGATCCGTACCTTCGAAGAACAGACCCTGCTTGATATGGCCGAATATGCGACCGTTCCGGTGATCAACGGGCTGACTGACCGCACGCACCCCTGCCAGATCATGGCGGATATCCTGACGTTCGAGGAACATAACGGCCCGATCAAAGGCAAAAAGGTGGTCTGGTCTGGAGACGGTAACAACGTCTTTGCCAGCTTTGCCCATGCCGCAAAACAGTTCCAGTTTGACCTGACATTTACTGGCCCGGAAACGCTTCAGCCCGAAGCCGCACTTGATGGGCTATACACCACCGAGCGTGACCCGATGAAGGCTGTCGAAGGTGCGGATCTGGTCGTAACGGATACCTGGGTGTCTATGCACGATCCACAATCGGCCCGCGAACGCCGCCACAATCAGCTGCGCGGTTATCAGGTGAATGATGCGTTGATGGCCAAAGCCAAACCAGACAGCCTGTTCATGCACTGCCTGCCCGCGCACCGCGACGACGAGGCCACAAGTGCGGTGATGGATGGGCCGCATTCGGTGGTCTGGGACGAGGCTGAAAACCGCCTGCACGCCCAAAAGGCAGTCATGCGTTGGTGTTTGGGCGTTTAGCCTTTGGGGTGATTCACATGACGATCCGAAAACACTTTTAGCCAGACCAGCCTTTGGGATGCTCTGGACGCTGGCGCATACCCTTTCGCAAACCGCTTGGCGATCTGATCGCTACATATGGCACCGTAACAAGCGGTTGGAACGACAGCGTCCGCTATTGCCCGTTGGCGGGCGACGAAACGCTGGTTCCGGCACTAGGGTATCCGCTTGCGGTGCAAGTGCAATCGGGCAGTGATCTGCTCCGTTCGCCAATGGAGCTGGTGGGCTGCGGTTTCAAAGGGTCGCTGCAACACAGGCTTCAAATTTCTCTGCTGGTGT
>ERZ888423.1283-NODE-1283-length-22042-cov-6.989266_pt1 | contig 22042 bp, 18 predicted proteins | sample MGYA00520523_ERZ888423 | MGnify/ENA primary metagenome ERZ888423 (study PRJEB32303, sample SAMEA104408611) | aquatic metagenome | biome: Brackish water; feature: Pelagic; material: water | place: Baltic Sea | collected 2014-06-08T10:24:00 | depth 30,27 m ...
TGTACTGCTCGAGGCCGAACAGGTTGTAGCAGTAGGCCAACCTGCCCTCGTGCATATACAACGACCAGCCGCCGTACTGGCCGCCCTGAGCTATCAGGGCGCCGGATCCGCCCCCCTCGGGCACCACGATCTCGGCAGTCACAGCGTGCGACTTGTTCTTGACGTTGATGACGCTGCCCTCGGACAACCGCTTCATGCCGCGAAACATGAGCTGGGAGTTGCCCTTCACTAGGACGGGCCGGCCGGCAAGGTCGCTGTTGAAGCGCTCGACGCGCCGGTCGTCGAGCGGGAAGACGTTGTACCTCGCGCCTTCGATCATGAACAGCCGTTGCAGCTCCGCCAGCTTCTCAGGATGCTGGGCGGCGAGATCGCGTGCCTGGGTCCAGTCGTCAGGGCCATAAAGTTCCCACACGTCGTCCGCGATGTCGGGCGCCTCGCCAAGGATCCAGGGAATACTGTGCCGGGTCACAGCTGTCCAGCCCTGGTGGTAGATGCCGCGGTTGACGAACATCTCGAAGTACTGCGTCTCGTGGCGTTCGTCCGCGGCGCCGTCGTCGAATGAGTAACGCATGCTGACGCCGTGCATCGGTTGCTGGCCGACGCCGTGGACCTCCTGGGGCTCAGGGAGACCGGCCGCATCGAGCACCGTCGCGGCGATGTCGATCACGTGGTGGAAGTGCTGGCGTATCTCACCTTTGGCGGCAATGCCGGCGGGCCAGTGGACGATCGTGCCGTTACGCGTGCCGCCCCAGTGCGAGGCGATCTGCTTGGTCCACTGATAGGGGGTATCCATCGCGTGCGCCCACCCGACGGCGTAGTGATTGAACGCCGCGGGTGTGCCGAAGTCGTCGATGCGCGCCGCCATGAACTCAGCCGTCTCGACATCGGTCACGCCGTTGAGCGTGAGCAGCTCATTGAACGTTCCGTTCGGCGTGCCCTCGGCGGACGCGCCGTTGTCGCCGATGATGTAGTAGATCAACGTGTTGTCGAGCACGCCCAGATCGTCGACCGCGTCGACCAGCCGACCGAGGTGATGGTCGGTGTGGTCGAGGAACCCGGCGTAGACCTCCATCTGTCTCGACAACACGGGCTTGAGGTCGTCGGGCATGTCGTCCCAAGCGGGGATCTCGTCGGGGCGAGCAGTCAGCTCCGCGTCATCAGGGATGATCCCGAGCTCCTTCTGCCGGGCGAACGTTCGCTCCCGCTGGGCGTCCCAGCCGTCGTCGAATCTGCCCTTGTACTTGGCCGACCACTCCTCGGGGACGTGATGCGGTGCGTGCGTCGCGCCTGGCGCCCAATAGACAAAGAACGGCTTGTCGGGCATCAGTGCCTTCTGCTGGCGGACCCACTCGATCGAGTTGTCGGTCATGTCCTCGGTGAAGTGGTAGCCCTCCTCCGGCGTGCGGTCGGGCTCGACCGGGACGGTGTCGTTGTAGATCGCCGGATAGTACTGGTTGGTCTCACCGCCGATGAAGCCGTAGAAGTGCTCGAACCCGCTGCCGGTCGGCCATTGCCGGAACGGCCCCATCGGGCTCGTCTCCCACACCGGCACCTCATGGCACTTGCCGAACTGGGCGGTGGAATAGCCGTTGAGTTTGAGGACCTCAGCCAGTGGAGCCGCCGTGTTCGGTCGGATCGAGTTGTAACCTGGCGCCGACGTAGCAAGTTCCGCGATTGCGCCCATCCCTACCGAATGGTGATTGCGCCCCGTGAGGATCGCCTGGCGGGTGGGAGAACAGAGCGCCGTGGTGTGGAATCGGTTGTACTTCAGGCCCCCGCCGGCCAGCCGTTCGGCGGTCGGTGTCTCGCAAGGCCCACCGAAGGCAGTCGAAGCCCCGAATCCGACGTCGTCGATCAGGACGATGATCACGTTCGGCGCGCCAGGTGGCGGGCGCAGCCGCTCAATCGGAGGAAAGTCCTGACCCGGATCGGTGGCGTCGTACTTGTATCCGACTGTTGGCGGACGGTCAGGGATCGGCAGGACGGCGCGCGTGGGGGCAGGGTTCACGAGAATCCACCGTACCCCCTTGAGCGTCGTCAGTTCAGGTAGCGGCGGGCACCCAATTGCCATGAAATCCCGCCGGGACGCGATGCGGCAGTTTGATGGCGGCAATGTCCTCGAGACTGCGCGCGTCGAGCATCGCGAGCTCGCTGCGATCGGTCGACCGGTCGTAGACGTAGCCCATCAGTACACCGTCGTCCTCGGCTGCATCCGGTGAGGAGGGTTGAAAAACGAACTCGCCCAGCACCTTTCCGGATCCGAAAGACCGTCCTGCAGCGTTGCCGCCCACCATGTCGTGTTTGAACAATGCGTCCCCGTCGTCAGGTCCGTCGCCGACGCTCGGTGCGTAGCCGTAGCGATGCCGCTTACCCACCAGTCGCTCATCGATGCGCGGGAACTCCTGGGCACGATCGTCGATGCGCGACTCGCGAACCTTGCCGTCGGCCAGATCCACGGTCCAGCGCTCCAGCGTTGGTGGCCCGTCGTTGGGGCCAAGGTGATCAGTGTCGAACATCTTGGGATGGCGCACGACATCGAGGACAATCGAGTCACCGGCTGGAGAGTCCGAGTCGTAGGCGTTCATCGGGTGAAAGACGTAGCACGGCTCGACGTCAAACCATCGGACGTCGGCGTTGGTGCCTTCGCGCGGCATGACGCCGACCCGCGCGGGGTAGCGCGGATTCCACGAGTACGGGAAACGGCGATCCGTGGCGCTGCCGGTGGGAATGCGTGCGGCAATGGGATCCGGGATGCGCACCCGACCGATCAACGCAGACAACACCAGCCGCGCAGGCAGTCGGAGGCCACGCGGAACGGTCATGGTTGCCGCCTGCTGGGCGTCGAACGTGACAGGTAAGTCGTAGAGAACCACATAGCGTTCGGTCAGCGAGAAATCATGCATCATCGGGCTGCCGGTGACTTCGATGTCGACGGTTCGTCGGGCCCGACCGTCGGTACCGATCACGCTGTACTGCACCGTATTTCCCCGCACCAAGCTGTAGGACACCGCATGCAGCTCGCCGGTGTCGGGATCGCGCTTGGGATGGGCGGTGTACCCACCGCTGAGTGTCCCGTCGAAGTCGCAGACGTCGACGGTGTCCAGTTCGTCGGCCAGTTCGTAGTTGGCGACGCCGCCCTCGACCAGTGCCAGCGTCCTGCCGGCATGGCCGATCACGTTGGTGTTGGCGCCGAGCTGCGATATCGGGGATCGCGCGGCAGGCACTGGCTCACCGAGCGCCCGGGCTGCGAGCGGACCGCGGACCCAGCGGTTGCGATACCACTCGGCCTTTCCGTCGCGGATCCGGATGCCGTGGACCATCCCGTCGCCGACGAACCAGTGGTACAGATCGGGATCGATCTCACCGATGGGATTCGGACCGTTTCGCAGATAACGACCGTCGAGGTAATCCGGGATGGAACCGGTCACCTCCAGATCGGTGAGCGTGAACTCCTCAGCCAGCGGTGCGAGTGGTCCCTCAAGATAGCGGTTTCCCATCGCCAGGCCTCCCCATAGCAGCGTTACACGCTGGTCTGTATAACACCCACCGAAGACGCGGTGGCAACCAATGTATCTGCGTTCAATGCATCTGCGTTCAATGCATCTGCGTTCAATGCATCAAAGTTCTTCGCCGCGGGATCGCTCGACAGAAACCTCATCAGATAAGACAAGCGCCAGCCGGATTTCTCATACGATTAATCTGCTACCTGATTGGGGTCGTCTTCCTGCTCTATTGACCGCTATCGACGTGGCCACGTCGCCATCGCACCCTTGAAGAACGAGGACACCGACATGACCGACTCCACCTATCAGATGCTGGCCATCGGTCTGTACTTCGCAGCGATGATCGCGATCGGTTACTACGCCTACCGCCAGACCAGCGACCTGGACGACTATTTGCTCGCCGGCCGAAAGCTGACACCCGGGGTTGCGGCGTTGTCCGCGGGAGCATCCGACATGTCCGGCTGGTTGCTGCTCGGGGTGCCCGGCGCCATCTACGCCACGGGCCTCGGGGAGGCATGGATTGTCATCGGCCTGGTGATCGGTGCGTACTTCAACTGGCGTTTGGTCGCCCCGCGCCTGCGGGCCTACACCGAGATCGCGAACAACTCGATTACTGTGCCAAGCTTTTTCGAGAACAGGCTGCGTGATCATTCGCATGTCCTTCGGATCGCGGCCGGCGCGATCATCCTGGTGTTCTTTACCTTCTACGTGTCATCCGGCATGGTCGCCGGTGGGGTGTTCTTCGAGGCCACGTTCGGCTCGTCCTACACGATGGGAATGCTGCTGGTCGCCGGAATCACCCTCAGCTACACCCTGTTCGGCGGATTCCTCGGCGCGACTCTCACCGACGTCGCGCAGGGACTGTTGATGTTCGCCACCCTCATCGCAGTTCCCATTGTCACGATCATCGCCGTTGGCGGTCCGGGTGAAGTGGTGAACGTGATCCACGCCGCCGACGCAGCTCACAACCTCGCCGAGCCCGGGAACGAACTCCACCGCACCTCCCTCTTCTTCGGCGGAAGCCTCATGGCCATCTTGTCTGCCGCCGCCTGGGGGCTTGGTTACTTCGGTCAGCCGCACATCATCGTCCGGTTCATGGCATTGCGCTCGCCGGCCGACGCAAAAGCCGGTCGCCGGATCGGTATCAGCTGGATGGTGCTCAGCTCCATCGGCGCAGTCGCCACCGGGTTCGCGGGCCTTGCCTACTTCTACCAGCGCGGCGAAACACTCTACAACGCCGAAACCGTGTTCCTTCAGTTGGCGCAGGTCATGTTCCACCCATTCGTGGCCGGAATTGTGCTCGCGGCCGTACTCGCCGCCGTCATGTCGACGATTTCATCGCAGTTGATCGTCTGTTCGTCGGCCCTCGTCGAAGACATCTATCGCGCGTTCGGCAGGGAGACAAGTCCGAGGGTGCTGGTCAACTATGGCCGCCTCGGTGTGTTGACGGTCGCGGTGGTGGCAATTCTGCTCGCCCTGAACCCGGATGGCACCATTCTCGATCTGGTCGGCTTCGCCTGGGCCGGCTTCGGTTCGGCGTTCGGCCCGCTGATCATCTTGTCCTTGTTCTGGCGCGGACTCACCTCCGCCGGTGCGATCGCCGGCATGATCAGCGGCGCCGTGGTGGTAGCTATCTGGGGCCAGACCGAGGCGTTGGCCAGCGTGATGTACGAGATAGTTCCCGGCTTCATCGCCTGCACGCTCATAGCCGTCGTCGTATCGCTGATGACTGCGCACCAGAACGACGACATCGAACGCGAGTTTTCCGAGATGGGCGCCGCTATTCGCGAACCCGCCCCGTCAGCCTGAATAACGCCGTTATAGCAACATGGCAACCGTGATCGAGCCCCGCGACTCTTTGGTCGAGGCGGGCGTGTAAATCCTTGAGCGCTCGGCCCTCTGATTATTGACACACTCCTGGTCACACCGAGCGTCGCAGTTCGTGTTTCAACCGTTCCAGGTAGGCGTCAACGTCACCGATCGCTGATTCGGCTGCGTACACACTGACCGCAATCGTCTCACCGATACCGTGCACGCCGTGGGTCAGTCCCATCATCGGCGACAGGCTGGGAAAGCCCGCGGTCAACAGGACAGCGGCATCGCCGAACCGCAGGTCCTTGGCGCCACGGCTGACACTGGAGACCACGGTGTTGCCGGTGACTGTCGGCGACCGGACATCGGGGTCGAAATGCGCCACTCCCCAACGGAGTACGGGTGCGGGAATCGCTGCGACGGCCATGCTCTCCGCGCGCATCGCCGAGTGGCCGGCCCGACGCCGACGCCGACGCAGATCCGCTGCTATCCGATCGGCCCTCCGTCCGATCTCCACATCCGGGTAGAGGCCGATGGCGACATTGCCGAAATGGTTGTGTGACAGCCGCGGATCGGGTTTGGACATCGGGACCTCCGCCCCCAGCAGCGCAGGGTCATCGCCCAGGTCACGCAGATGCCCGGACAGCGCCGCCGACACCGCGGTCAGCACGCCCACCGTGATTGTCGGCCCCGGCAGGTGTTCCCGCTCGCAGGCCACCGTCCGGAGATGACGGGGCCCGGACGGCCTCGCGTTGGTGCGCAGCGCCGGAACCGACGGAGCCTGGGCTGGAACAGATCCCGATTCTGTGTCGCGAACCAACCCGCGATGGGCACGCCCTGCCGAGAATGCCCGTCGTGCAAAGCCTGCCGCGGTGTGCCGCCGCCCAACCACCGCGGACACAGCACCGGGGCGGCCGAACAGGTAGGCCGCCAACGCCGAGGCCCTGACGCCATCGCCGAGCGCATGGCAGATCTGCAGCACCGCCACTGTTGCGATGGAACGTGCTCCGGGCACACCTTCGATGGCGGGGAACACATGGAGGCGCCAGCTCATCACCCGCGGGTCGAGCTGATGCTCGACCAGTGCCGTCACCGCCCCCAGGCACCCAGCCCACGAGCGGTCAGTTGGGTCGTGAACCACAAACTGGTCCGCACCGACCCGGCGGTGCGCCCAGAGCGGATAGGTCCAGAACCGGTCATCGATGATGCGCAGTTGCAGTTCGGCGCAAGTCTGGGCTCTGCCCTCAATCTCCCGCAGTGCTCGCCCGAGATCGGTAGAGGCCCCGTCGAATGCGTACAGCAGGAACTGGTCATCGGGGATCGCCGCCGACATCCAGTAGGCCTGCGCATCGACTGCGACGAGTCGGCTCCCCGTCACGATAACCACGTCACGATAACCACGTCACGATAGCCACGTCACGATGTCCACGTTAGGCTCTGCCGCATGTCGAGGCTGCCCCCCGTGTCTGATTCCGGGGCAGTGCTCGTCACCGGTGCTTCCTCCGGAATCGGTGTGGAATTCGCCCGTAAGTTCGCCCGACGCGGCTATCGGGTGATCCTGGTGGCCCGCCGGGCCAACCGACTTCGAGCCCTGGCAGATTCCCTCGGCGGTCTCGCCCGTGTCCTGCCGACCGACCTGGCCGACCCCGCGGAGCGCGCAACGCTGCCCGATCAGGTCGCCGCGCTCGGACTGACGGTCGACATCCTCGTCAACAACGCCGGCTTGTCCAACCTGGGCCCAGTCGCGCGCTCCAATCCCGAGGACGAACTGCGACTGGTCGAGGTCGACGTTGCAGCGGTCGTCGATTTGTGCAGTCGCTTCGTGCCGGGAATGGTGTCGCGCGGTCGCGGAGCAGTGCTCAACGTCGCGTCAGTGGGCGCGTTCGGGCCGGTGCCATGGCAGGCGTCCTATGGAGCAGCCAAGGCATTTGTCTTGTCGTACACCGAGGCGATGCGCGAAGAGTTGCGTGGCACCGGTGTGGCCGCCTCAACGGTGTGTCCGGGTCCGGTTCATACCGGGTTCGGTGAGGCCGCAGGAATTCCCGACGAGGAGGCCGAGAAGTTGTTGCCAAAATTCCTCTGGGTGGAGCCCGACGCAGTGGCCAAATCGGCCATCGACAAACTGGACCGTGGTCGGTCAGTGATTGTGCCAGGCGCACCGAACCGCGCAGCGGCCCTGCTCAACCGGCTGGCGCCGCGGCGGGTGCTGCTACCTCTGTTAGCACGCCACCACCCGGGCCGACACAAGACCTGACCTCAGCGGTTAGACCGGATCGAATTTTGAGACCAGCCAGCGGTCGCCGGACTTCTCCAGTGTTACCCGAACGCTCGACGCGGTGTCGGTCGGGGGCTCCTGCCCCACACTCACCGTCTGGTTGACGAATATCAGCACGACAGCCTCTGTCGGGGTCGCCGATACCGACGCCGCGGCGGGAACCGAAACGACTGCCGCGATCTGCTGCTCCCTCGCGCCCGGGATCACCACGTCATTCGTCAGCGCGGTGTAGGACTCGCGGAACTCGCCGGACAGCAGTTCCCGCGCCGCCCCAAGCTGCTCTGCGACTGTGTCGGGCTGGTACGACAGCAACGCGATCGTCGTGTCCTTGGCGGCCTGAACTGAGGATTCGGCCAACGACAGGTGTCCCGACGGATTGGCCGATATTATCCCGTCCCGATTCGAGTCATCCAGCCACTTGAGGTATCCGGCGCCCAGGGCGAGCACAAGGGCCAATGCCGGAAGCAGACCGAAGGCGACGACACGCGACCACTGGATAGGCCGCTTCTGGGTGGCGGCCGCAACTTCGTCGGAATCGCCGTCGGAAGAATCGTCGTCAGCGGCAGCAACGGCGGAATCGTCGTCGTCGGAATCGTCGTCACCGCCAGCATCTTCGGATGCAACCGCCGTCTCCTCGACGTCGTCCGCACCCTTGGTCAGGCTCACCTTTGGCGTGGCCGAATCGTCCTCCGCGCCAGTCTCGACCGTCTTCTCGACCTTCTCGACGCCCTCGCCCTTGGCGACCTCTTTGGCCTCGGCAACCTCGTCGGCTTTCGTCTCAGCGCCCACAGCCGTGTCGTCCTCCGAGGTCGAAGTCGCCTTGTCGGCCTTATCGTCTATACCCACGGCGTCGTCTTTACTCATGGCACGAACTCCACCTTGGACACCTTGGCCTCGTCGCCCATCTTCTCCACCGAGATCCGCATCCGCCAAGCCCGTGGTGCCTGTTCCGTCGCACCGGCGTTAGATGTGTTCACCGAGATTGCGACCAGTACCTGCGCCTGGTTGTCGCCGGCGTTTTCCAGTCCGGCCTCGGCGATGGTCCCGACCGACTTCGACTGCGCCTGCTTGACGACCTCCACGAATGGTTCCGCACGCTGCTGGAACTCGTCATAGAAGGTGCCAGTCGCCGAATCGAGAATGCGCTGCACATCGCCCTCGGCGTTCTCCCAGTCGATGGTGGTGAGGTTCAGCGCACCTTGACGGCCGACCTGCAGGAAGAGGCTACGCTCGGCCTCGGCCCGGTTCGATTCATAGGTGCGGAATCCCAGCCAACCGGTGAGCCCCGCCAGTGCCAACACCCCGACCAATCCCGCGACGAGGGCGATCTTGATGTGCGACATAGGGGTCCGCGGAGGCTTCACGGCCGCGGCGGCTTCGTCGACCTCGCCAGCCTCGTCGTCGTAGTCCTGGACATCCGTGTCGACATCTGCATCGGCCTGGATGTCCGTCTCGGCCTCGTCGGCGGCTACGCCGACAACCGACTCCACATCGTCGCCCTCGGTCGAACCGACCACACCGGAATCCGGCTCAACAGCAGCTGACTCGGCCCGATCGGCTTTCGGCTTCGGATCCGAGGTCGACTCTGTCAATTCCCCGTCGGGGGCAGCATCATCGTCTGCCATGTTTGCTCCTCTGCGGCACTCTGGGCCAGGTTGGACTGTGTGAACACACGTCCGTCCGGTCCAACGTACGTGCCACTCACCGGGTCGTATTCGGCGGACGCCATCGGAGGCAGTACCGGAGCCGGTGCCGGGGGGGCTTCTGCAGGCGCTGCGCCTGGCCGCAGTTGGGGGATAGCCTGCCCGGACACCGTGCCGTTCGGGTCGCCCTTCCAGTTATAGCCGTCGTTCAACGGCTGGTAATTCTCATCGCTCTCGCACAGTGCCGCCGTCGGCCCACGTTTGCCCGGCTTGGTAGTGCAGGGCACGTTGCGGGCACCGCGCACGTTGAACGGACCGTCCTGCGCCACACGGCAGTACAGATCGCCCGCTGGCCGGTCCGGATAATCTTGGAATGTCGCGCCCCGCTGCTGTTGAGCCGGCAGGAAGCCCGTCGTGCACGGCGGCGGCACATTCAGATTCAGGTTGAAGGTCAGGTAGTCGCCCATGTAATCCTGCTTGGTGCCCTGCTTCGCCACGCCCACTGCCGCGGTCACCGCAGTGCCCTGTGGAAGCAGGACCAGCAGCTGCTCAAGGTTGGGCTGGTAGGTGACGGCCACCTCGCCGACACTGACCAGATTGGCGAGCACGATAGGCAGAGTGGGTTCCAACTGGTCGAACAGCGCCCGCACCTCGTCGGCTGCGCCGGGGGCGTTACTGAGGATGCCCGATACGGACCCGTTCTCACTCTGCAACTGACCGGTGACGTTCGCCAAGTTCCCCGCCCAAGCCTGGATGGAACCTGAGGTGTCGATCTGCGAGTCCAAAATCGGCCTGACCTCGTCGATCACCGTTGTCAACGAATCCAGGTCCTTGCGGGCGTCGATTGCCAAAGTCGATGTACCGCTGACCAATCGACGCAGCTCTGGACCCAGCCCGCCGACCGCGATGTAAGCCTCATCGATGACCGTTCTCAGGTTTTCCTGCGGAATCGCCTCTAGTCCACGATTCGTAAGTTCCAGGACAGTGTTCACGTCGGGCGGCACCGTCGCACGATCCCGCGGGATGACGTCGCCATTGGCCAAGTTTGGACCGCCGGCACTCTGCGGAATCATCTCCACGAACAATTCACCGACCGCGGATCGGCTGTGCACCTCGGCCACCAGGTCGGCGGGGATCTTCACACTGGAGTCAAGCGAAAGGTCTGCCACCACGCCGGAATCAGTCAGGCCGACGCTGCGCACTATCCCCACCTGTGAGCCCCGGTAGGTGACGTTGCTTCGCTCGTAGAGACCACCTGTCTCCGGCAGTTCCAGGGTGACCCGGTACTGACCTATCCCCATCATGGCCGGCACACGCATGTAGCCGAACACCATGATTGCGATAAATGTTACGGCCACCAAGGAAAAGATGGCGAGCTGGATGAGCATCTGTCTGGTTACACGCATGTCATCGCCCCTGATCCCAGCGGTACGGCGCAAGCAGTGGGTTCCCCTGCGTCGTTCCAGGCGACTTCCACGCCACCGACGGCGAGTTGGGCGCCGTACACGGGCTGGGCATCTGACCGATCGTGCGGCCCCACTGCAGCTCCAACCAGGTCAGATCGCATTCCCACCGAGTTCCGGTGAACAACGCCGCATCGAGTCGGCTCAGCGTCAGATCGACAACCAGCGACAGATTTGCGTAATCGCCGCGCAACCAATTGGTCAGGGTCTCCTTCGGGAACGGGAACGTAGGCAGGAAGCTCAGCGCCCGCGTGAGTGCCGGACCGGCATCGGCCAGCGACTGCAACACCGGGCCGAGATCCTGGAGTTCCTGAACAAGCGATTCCTTGGTCTGGTTGACCGAGTCCGCAGTGATCGCGCTGAACCTGCCCAGCTGCACAAGCGCCTCGGACAGGGAGTCACGTTGATCGCGCAGCACCGACAGTGCGTCGGGAATTGTTTCCAAGGCCCGGTCCAACACAGGTTTCTGGTCGGCGATCTGCCCGACCAGGCTGTCGAGGCTCTCCGAGGTAGCAATGATGTCGTCGGTTTGATCGTCGAGGTGTCCGACCGCGATGTCGAGCTGGTCGATCAAGCTACGCAGGTCGCCCTCGCGACCGGTGAACGCAATGCTGAGCGCCGCGGTGATGTCCTGGACGTTCCCCAAACCGCCGCCGTTGAGTAGCATCGCGACCGCGGCCAGCGTCTGCTCAGTAGTCGGGAACGCACCCGCAGACGCGAGCGGTATCAACGAACCCTCTTTGAGGCGACCCTCGGCCGGAACGTCGGCCGGCGGCGCCAACTCGATGTGCTGTGAGCCGAGCAGGCTGGTCTGGCCGATCTTGGCCGTCGCGTTGGCGGGCAACTCGACGTCGCCGTTGAGCGCTAACGTCACCAACGCGTTCCAGCCCTGGCGTTCGATCTTTCTGATGGTACCCACGTCGACATCGTCGACTCGGACACGGGAGTTCTCCTCGACGTTGTCTATGTCAGGCATCTGCGCCTGAACGGTGAATGAGCCTGGTCCGACGCCCTGGACACCGGGCAACGGCAGCGAATTCAAACCGCGCCAGCCACATCCCGATGTCACCAACGCCAGTGACAGGAGTGAGACTCCGACTGCGGTTCGTGCCCGCACCGCGTGCCTCATGAGCCTGCTCCGGCCGGCACCATCAGCCCGATGAGTCCGTCGTCCGGATTCGTCGATAACGCCATTTCGGCAGGCAGGGGCGGAGTGTCGGCCGGCACCGCGACCGGCGGCGGGATCGGCGCGGGAACTCCAGCGGCCGGCGGCGGAGGACCACCCGGCGGTATGTAGTCGGGACGTAGCCAGTCCTCGCTGTAGGTAAGTTCATTCGGCCGCGTGGTGGCACCGATGAGTTGGTTGAGAGCCAGTGGCGGGAAGTTGTACTGCCGGTTCTTCATGATCGGCGCCAGGTACTGCACGCAGAGCTTCGCCGACTCTTCGGCGCCCAATCGGGATGCGGCCTGCACTGCTCCGCAGAGGAACTGGACGGGGTTGGCGAAGTTATTGACCGCCAGCGCCGCACTCACCGCGCCCTGTGCAGGCTGATAGATGTTGACGTAGTTCTGGAACGAGTTGGGCGCAATGTGCAGGAACTGCTTGACGTCGTCCAGGCTGTCGTTGAGCGCCGTGGTCACACCGGCGAGCTTCTCCGATGTGGTGCCCAGCGCGTCCCGGTTCTCGGCGACGAACGATTGCACCTCACCGACGACGCCGTTGAGGTCCCTTACGGCACTGGCCACTTCGCCCGGGTCGTCGGCCAGCAGACCGGTGACCGAGGCCAGGTTCTGGTTCAGCTGACGCATCAGGTCGGTGCTGTCCTGCAGCGCCGACACCAGGATGGCCAGGTTTTTGATCGTCGAAAAGATGTTGGTGCTGTTGTCGCCCAGAGCCGAGACGGCCTGCGAGAGCTTGATGACGGTGTCACGGATGTTGGCGCCTTGGCCCCGCAGATTGTCGGCGGTCGTGTTGATCGTCGACCCCAACGGACTCACCCCGCCGGGTTCGGTGGGCTGCAGTGTCTCGCTGAGCTTCTGCAACTGCGCTCGCACGTCATCCCACTCGACAGGTACCGCGGTGCGGTCCATCGGGATCACGGTGTTGTCTTCCATCACTGGCCCACCGGTGTACACGGGGGTGAGCTGGATGGCCCGTGAGGTCACTAGCGCGGGCGACAGAATCGCCGCCTTCGCGTCGGCGGGCACGTCATAGTTGCTGTCGTACCAGAACGAGATTTTCACCCGCTCGGGCTGCGGTTCGATCGACGAGATGCCACCGACGGGTACCCCGAGGATACGGACGTCATCGCCGACATAGACGCCGTTGCTGTTGTCGAAGTAGGCAACGACGTTGACTCGGTTCACCTTGTCGGTGGTCCGCACCAACACGGCTATACCGGCAACCAACAGCACCGCCAGCGCAATGGCAACCAGGTTTCTGGGATTTTTCACGGCGTGCCCTCCACACCAACGAGCGGAGGCGCTTCACCCGGCGCGGGAATGAAGACACCCTGCGGCGGTAGCACTATGGACTCCAACCCATGCGGCGCAGGTGCAGGCGGACCCGGCGGCGGACCACCCGGCGGCCCCGGCGGCAGAGGCTCGCGGTACGGATAACACCCAGTTGGGCCCGGTAGCGGCAGACCAGCAGGACCGCAACCCGGATCGCCCGGGTTACCGGTGATCGCATCGGGGATCGTCAAGCGGGGCTCGCCGCCCTGGCCGGTCCTCGGGAAAGGCATCGGCATCGCAGGCGTACCGGGTTGCCCGATCGGTGGGTCGCTCCGCTGGGAAGGCAGCAGCACGTTCGGGTCCAAGCCCAGGTCGGAGAAGGCTACATCGATGAACGGCTGCAGGAACTGCCCCGGCAGGAGGTTGGCGATGTAGTTCTTGAAGAACGGACCCGAGGAAATCGCCTCGCCCAGAGCCATGGAGTACTGGCTCAACAGCTTCAGCGACAACTGCAACCGTTCCTTGCGATTGTCCAGGATCGTCAGGACTCCGTTGAGCTTTTCCAGCGCCGGCTTCATGGTCTCGCGGTTTTCACCGATGAAACCATTCAACTGCTGGCTGAGTGCAGATATGTTTCCGGAGATCTGATCCAGCGCTGCGCTCTGGTTCTGCAGTTCTGCCAGTAAGGCGGTTGTGTCAGAGACAAGGCTGACCACCTGCCCGCTGCGCTCCGCCAGCACAGTGGTGGCCTTGTCGGCGTTGCCCAGCAGGTCGCGTAGCTCCGAATCGCGCTTGTTGAGAGTGTCGGAGAAACGTGCCACACCTTCTATCGCGATCTTCAGCTGCGGTGGCGTTTCGGCGAACGTCGCCGAGAGCACCCGCAGCGAGTCCGACAGCTGATCGGTGTTCAGACCGCTGATAGTGGTCGCCAGATCACCCAGGGCGTCGGGGAGCTGGTAGGGCGACTGGGTGCGATCAATCGGAATGGTTCCGTCCTGCTGACCGTCTCCACGCGTGGTGACCTCGAGGACCTTGGTCCCCAGCAATCCCTTGGTCTTGATCGCGGCTTCGGTGCGCTCACCGAGCCTGATGCTCTTGTCGACCGTGAACTTCACCAACACCTGGGGGCCGTCCAACTCGATGGACCTGACCTGGCCAACCTTGAAACCCGAAACCTGTACGGCTCCATTGACGATGAGGCCACCAGCCTCGGCGAAGTGCGCGGTGTACTCGCGACCCTGTTCGACGAACGGCAGAGATTGGTAGTTCATCGCACCGACCATGATGGCAGCGGTAGCTCCCAGACCGACCGCGCCGATGACGAATTGATTTCGCTCGCTGAAAGGCTTCATCGCGGTGCGCACCTCCCGCTGGATTGGCCGGCTACCTTCACGTACACCGGTTGACCGCCCTTGCCGTTGAGTTTGAGCACGAGATCGCACAGATAGAAACTGAAGAAGTCGCCGTACATGCCCTGCCTACCTAGCGCCTGGTAGGCGTCCGGCAGCGTATTGATGACGTTGTCAAAGTACTCATGGTCGGCCACCACGATCGCGGCCGTCCGGTCGGTCTCCTGAATCGTCTTCTTCAACGGCGGTCGGGCTTCGACCAGCAGGTCGGTGATGCTGCCCGCGGCGGCGTTGGTGTAGGCCAACCCGTTGCTGATCTCCTCGCCGCGGGATTCAAGGCCTGCTACCAGTTCCGAAAGCGCGTCAACTGCCTTGGCGAACTGGTCGCTCTGGTCCCCGAGCGATCCGAGCACGGTGTTCAGGTTGAGAATGACCGAGCCGATCAACTGGTCGCGGTCGGCCAGCGTGCTCGTCAGTACCGCGGTCTGGGCCAGGAACGAGTTGATAGTGCCGCCCTGGCCCTGCAGTGCGGTGATGAGCTGCCCGGACAGCGCGTTGACCTGCTCGGGGTCCAGCGCCCGGAACAGGGGCCGGAACCCGCCGATCAGTGCGTCCAGATCCAACGCCGGCGAGGTGCGCGAGAGCGGCATGGTGTCCGCCGGGTTGAGTCGTTGCGTCCCGCCGACTCCTTCCTCAAGGGCCATATAACGGCCCCCGATGAGGTCGCTGTAGCGAATCACAGCCCTGCTGCCCTCAGTCAGCACCACCGAATCTTCGGCGGTGAACTGGACCAGAGCGGTGGTATCGGGCTGAATCTCAACCGACGTGACCTTGCCGACCTCGACGCCGGCGATCCGGACGAAATCGTTGGCCTCCAGCCCGGTCACGTTGATGAACGCGGCTGCGTACTTGTGGGATTTTTCGCCGAAGCGCATCTGCCCGAAAACCGCGAACAGACCGAACACGCCGAGCAGGCACACGGTCAGGAATGCCGTGAGACGCACTGCGTCTGCCCGGAGATTCGTCATCGGTTACCTCTCATGATGGTGGGACGGTTCGTGGTCAGGGCACTGGGTAAAAGGGAGGTAACGGCAGGGGCTGCCCGGGCACGGCCGGAACCGGGAGTGGGACAGTCTGCCAGGGAATCGCCGTCGGCTGCATCTGCGCCGGATGCGGAACCACGAACGGTTCGTTACCTGGCGTCGCTCCCGGATCCCGCGGCGCACCCGGCGGGGGCGCCGGGGGCAGACCCGGCCACAACGGCGTGCCGTCGGGGGCATACAACTGTGCACCGTAGGCCGGCGCTGGCGGCCAGGGTGGCCCGCCTCGCTGCATCGGTCCGGGTGCCGGACCGCCGAACAGGTTGCGGACGCTGGGGGGTTCGGGCACGGCGCGGGTCACCGGGAAGTAGTTGGCGTAGGTCGGGAAGGCGATACCAGGGTTCGGGCGGTAGTCCACTCCGGTGCCGAAGCCGGTGTTTGTGACGAGGTTTCGTACCGGCCAGTTCTTCGTGACGTCCGGCAGCGAACCGCAGCCAGGCTTTCCGCCCGGGCCACCTTTAGCGCCGATGATCGGGAGGTGCCGGGGGTAATGGTACGGATCGTCACCCAACGCCAGTCCGGCGTCGAGAACCAGCGTGCGGCCGTTGCCACCGGGTCCCTCGTACCCGCCCGTATCGAGAAGGTGCTTGGCACCCATCAGTAGGCAGGTGTACTCAGGGCTGTACTTGTGCAGCAGGCTCGTTGTCGGTGCGAGCACGTTGATGGCCTTGATCAGGTTGGCCTGATTAGGTGCCAGCAGGCTGATACCACTGTTGGACAGTCCAATGGCGGACAGCAGCAATGCATCCAGTTCTTTGGACTGATTGACAATTGTCGTGCTGGTGGTGCTCGCCGAGTCCAACGTGGAGAGGATGTTTTGCGCTGCAGCACTGTAGGTCTCGTTGAAGGCAGTGAGCGCCTGCAGGTCGGACCGAATGACCTCGTTGCGGGGATTCAGGGCCAGCAGAACCTCATTGGCGGCGGTGGTGGCCTCACCGAGACGCTCACCCTGGCCGCGGAAACCGTCGGCCACGGCTGACAGGGTGCTGTTGAGTTTGGCCACATCGACCTGATCGAGCACGGCGACGAGGTTTTGAAATACGGTATTGACCTCAGTCGTCACGTTGCGCGACTGCACTACCTGTCCCGCTTCGAGTCGCTGCGTGCTCGGATTTTCCGGATACACAAGATCGACGTACTTAGCGCCGAATATCGTGGTGGCACGGATTTGGGCCTCGATATTGGACGGGATGAACTCCAACTGGCTCGGGTCGATGTCAAGTCGCAACGCGACCGGCGAGTTCTCCTGGCCCGTTATCCCGATGTTGGTCACCCGGCCCACCTGCACGCCGCGCAGTTTGACCTTGGCGTTGTTCTCCATCACCAGGCCCGCCCGGTCGGAGGTCAAGGTCACCGGGACACTGGAGGTGAAGGTTCCGGTAAACAATACGTAGGTCAGCCACACGGATGCGCCGAGCACCGTGACCAGTAGGAGTGTCCACCACCCCGGATGCAGACCTTCGTCTTCCATAGCCTCAGCCCGCCAGATTGAAGTTGCCGGATTGTCCGTACACCGCAAGCGAGATCATCACGAGCACGAACGCGGACACGATCAATGACGTACGCACCGCGCGTCCGACGGCCTCGCCGACTCCGGACGGTCCGCCACTGGCGTTGTAACCGTAATAGGTGTGCACCAGCATGATCACCACGGCAAGCGCCACGCATTGGCCCAGTGACCAGAAGAGGTCTGTTGGGTTGAGGAATGTCCGGAAGTAGTGGTCGTAAACCCCGGTCGACTGGCCGTAGAGCATGGTGGTCCCGAACCTGGCAGCCCAGAACGAGGCCAAGACACCGACGCAGTACAGCGGAATGACCACGATCAGACCGGCCACCACCCGGGTGGAGACCAGGTAGGCCATGCTCCGGATGCCCATCACCTCCAGCGCGTCGATCTCCTCGTTGATCCGCATCGCGCCCAGCTGCGCGGTGGCACCCGCACCGATGGTTGCCGACAGCGCGATAGCCGTCGTTGCCGGTGCAATCAAGCGCACGTTGAAGAAAGCTGAGGCAAAGCCGGTCAGAGCCTCTACACCGATCTCGGAGAAGTCGGTGTAGCCCTGCACCGCCACCAGCGCACCGGTGGTCACGGTGAGGAAGCCAACGATCGCGACCGTACCGCCGATGAGAATCAACGCCCCAGCGCCCAAACCCATCTGGGCGATAAGGCGGAGAAGCTCGACCCGGTAGTGCGTGACACCCTCAAAGGTCGAGCGCAGCGCGCGGCCGTAGAACTTTGCCTGTACACCGATGTCGTTCCAGGGGCCGGCAACAGCCTGGTACCGGCTCTTCAGCCAGGGGAACTGTGAGTGCGGCCGCGAGACAGTCACATCGTCACCTTCACTGCGACGGCGGTTGCGACGATGTTGATCGCGAAGAGCGCCATGAACGTGAACACTACGGTCTCGTTGACCGCGTTGCCGACACCCGCCGGGCCACCGGAAACCGAAATGCCCTTATAGCAAGCGATCAAGCCGGCCGACAGCCCGAACAGCGCCGCCTTGACCAACGCGATGAAAATATCGGTGGAGCCGACGATCAGCGTCAGACCCGAAGCGAAAGCCCCCGGGGAGACGTTCTGGACGTACACCGTGAAGAAGTACGCGCCAGTCAACCCGACCAGGATCACCGTCGCCGAAAGCGCCAACGACACCAGCATCGCCGCCAGCACCCGCGGAACGACAAGTGCCCGAATGGGATCGATACCCATTACGCGCAGGGCATCGAGCTCCTCACGGATGGTGCGGGCACCCAGGTCTGCGCACATGGCCGTGGCGCCCGCGCCAGCGACCACCAGCACCGTCACGATCGGACCGATCTGCCGCACGGTGCCGAGCGCGGCACCGGTGCCTGAGAAGTCCGCCGCGCCGAATTCCCGCAGCAGAATGTTGAACGTGAAGGTCAGCAGCACGGTGTAAGGAATGGTCAGCATCAGCGTCGGGAGAATCGACACCCGCGCGACGAACCAGGACTGAGAGATGAACTCACGCCCTGCAAACGGTGGCTTGAACATCGCCACGAACGTGTCGAGCGCCATCGAGAAGAAGCCGCCCATAGCGCTTACGGGCTTACCAACAACGCTGGAAGCAACCACCTGCTAGGTCCTCCCTCGTTCCAGTACCACCGAAATGACCGCTGTTCCCCCAACGAAGCCCGGGCCCACCCAGGCTTGGTGTGACGTTACACACGATCGACGTGGACGAACCGTATATCACCAAATATCGGTGCGGAAATCGGGGAGCATTTCCGCGCGCCGCCCGCGGAGTTTCGTGAACTCCGGCTCCCGGTCGAAACACCGCTCCCGTCCGCGGCGGCCCGTGCGGAATCCCGGTGCCCGCCGAATCCGGGCCCGAGGCGGCCACAGATGCCGCCCTCGGTAACGTCATTTCCCGGACCAGCGAGAGGACGCTTGTGAGCACTAACCGCAGCGAGCCGACGACGTCGATATTTTCCGGCAGTGATGGCCTGACCCTGGTTGCCGACGAATGGAACAACCCGGACGCGACTGCGCGGTCCGGCAGAGAATTCGACAGTTCCCGCCCATCAGTGCTGATGTTGCACGGCGGCGGTCAGAACCGTTTCTCCTGGAAGAAGACTGGGCAGATTCTGGCTTCCCGGGGCCTGCATGTGGTCGCGCTCGACAGTCGAGGCCATGGCGACAGCGATCGTTCACCGAACGCTAAGTACACGTTGGAGGCGTTATGCGCGGATACCCGGCGGGTGCTCAAGCAGATCGGCCGACCGGTGGTCCTCATCGGCGCCAGCATGGGCGGGCTGACCGGCATCCTCGCAGCACACGAGGCCGGCCCGACCAGTGTCAGGCGACTGATACTGGTCGACGTCGTGCCGCGATACGAGAAGGACGGCAGCGCACGTATCCGTGACTTCATGTTCAGCCACGTACACGGGTTCGAGTCCCTGGAGGACGCCGCCGAGGCGGTCGCGGCCTACCTGCCGCACCGGACCAAGCCGCGCAGCCCTGAAGGGTTGAAAAAGAACCTGCGGCACCGGCACGGCCGATGGTACTGGCACTGGGATCCGTCGTTCCTGACCAAACCGCAGGAGGATCCGTTCGTGCGGGTCGAGTTGCTCGAGCAGGCAGCGATGGAGTTGTCTATACCGATTCTGCTGATTCGAGGAAAACTCTCCGACGTGGTCAGCGAGGAGGCGGTCCAGGACTTCCTGAAGAAAGTGCCCGACGCCGAGCTTGCCGAGTTGTCCGGGGCGGGACATACCGCCGCAGGCGACGACAACGACGCGTTCTCCGACGTGGTCGTCGAGTTCGTTTTGCGATGAGCGCTTGCGCGAAGAGAAGATGGCACCGATGAGCTCCAGGTCTTTGGAGTAAAGCGAATTGCCCGCGCCTGGCCGCACTGCCGCCCGAACCGTTGGACCCCGTAGTTCTGGTTGAGTCCGGTTCGGAGGCAAGCGATCTGGCGATCAGATGAGCGATGGCCGCCACCGGGCGACGTGATGTGATCGTGCACACGGCCGCGTCACCGAACAGCTTCCACGGCAAGCACCGGGGCGCAGACGCGTTCCGGTACGCCGGTGAGGCGGCCGATGCCTTCTCGTCGCAGAGCTACTTTTTCTCATCTGCGGGCGGGAGCCCTCTGTCGTGCGCGATCGGCATGACGGTCCTCGACGTGTTGCGGCGGCTGTAGACGATGCCCATGGGCGCCTGGGGAGTGCAATATCAGGGGGTCTCCGCGGTCATCACGGCACCAGCATCCAATACTTGACCCGTGACCGGTGTGCAGATCGCGGCGTTAGTACTGGCGGTGGTTGTCATCGGCGAGGCGGTCGCGCTGGTCGTACTGACGCTGCGCCTGCAGGCAGCACGGGCGGAAGCCGATGACTTGGGCCGCCGCGTCGATACCCGTAACCTGCTGCTTTCTGGCGGGACCAAGGCCGTCAAGACGGTGTGGCAGACCGCCAACATACTGCGCACGGACGGATTCGGCGCGGCCGTACAGTCCTCGATCGAAGAACTCGCCGATTGGGCCGAGGTGGAGCGGCCCGACCTGGCGAGGTTGGCACCCAACGGCAAGGTGGCGATCATGTTCTCCGACATCGAGGAGTCCACGGCGCTCAACGAACGCATCGGCGATCGGGCCTGGGTCAGGCTGATCGCAAAGCACGACAAATCGGTCCACCGACACGTCGACAATCACCGGGGTTACGTCGTGAAAAGTCAAGGTGACGGGTTCATGGTCGCCTTCGCCAAGCCCGAGCAGGCGGTCAGCTGCGCGGTCGACATCCAGCGTTCACTGCGCAAGCACCCCAACGGGATTCGCGTGCGGATCGGTATCCATGTCGGTAAGTCCGTCCGGCGCGGCGATGACCTGTTCGGACGCAATGTCGCGATGGCGGCGCGGGTCGCCGCAGAGGCCGACGGTGGCGAAATCCTGGTGAGCGAGACGGTGCGCGACGCCGTCGAAGCCTCACAGGACTGCGAGGGTATAGCCGACATCAGTTTCGGTGACGGCCGGGAGGCCGAGCTCAAGGGGTTCGCCGGCGCGCACTCCCTGTTCGCGGTGAACCTCTAATCGGCCTTGGCTTCGGCATCGGTGACTTCGGCCAGCCGTTGGTGCAGGCGGGCTCGGATATCGTCGGGGGTGTAGGAATTGCGACGACGTTGGTCGCGCGCAACCAGTGCCCCACCGGCGACGACCCCGGCGACACCGGCCAGCCCGACCCACTTCCATATTCCACGCATGGACGTCAGTCTGCCTAAGCTGCGAGGGTGAAGCCAAGCACGGTGTCGCTGCAGCGCGCTCTGGACGAGACCCGCACCGGGGACATCTGGCTGTTCCGCGGACACTCTCGCCCCGATCGCGCCATCCAGTCGCTGACCAACAGCCCCGTCAACCATGTCGGGATGACGGTTGCGATCGACGATCTGCCGCCACTGATCTGGCATGCCGAACTGGGCGACAAGCTCATCGACATGTGGACCGGTAACCATCACCGCGGGGTGCAACTCAACGACCTGCGTCAGGCGGTCGAGCGCTGGATCGAGACCTATGACCAACGCTGCTGGCTGCGTCAGCTCACGCCGTACGCAACCCGCGGTCAGGAGGACCGGATGTTGCGGGTGATCGCCCAGATGGACGGCACCCCCTTCCCGACGACGGCGCGGTTGACGGGACGCTGGATGCGTGGCCGGATACCAAACGCGGCCGACTTCACCCGGGGAATCCCCCTCGTGCACACAAAGGTTCGCCAATCCGTTGAACGCCGAAAAGCGAAGAAGATCAGTGTCGGCATGGAAACCGCGTACTGCGCTGAAACAGTCGCCATCACCTACGAGGAAATGGGGCTGCTCAAGTCCGAGAAGGACTCCAGTTGGTTTGATCCGGGGTCGTTCTGGAGTGGAGATACGTTGCCGTTGACCGCTGGGTACCGGCTCAGCGACGAAATATCGGTGCTGCCTTCCGTGG